>Ga0194053_10000021_pt1 | contig 109624 bp, 110 predicted proteins | sample SepL228m_MetaG_FD_161684 | JGI IMG/M metagenome (GOLD analysis project Ga0194053, IMG submission 161684) | Anoxic zone freshwater microbial communities from boreal shield lake in IISD Experimental Lakes Area, Ontario, Canada - Sep2016-L227-8m | ecosystem: Environmental > Aquatic > Freshwater...
CTATGATCATATATAACTTGATCTAATCTATATATAATAGATTAGATCAAGTTATATATGATCATAGAGAGGAAGAGGAAAAGTATGGAAGAGTTATATCAGATGAAATGACAAGTAAATATGAGTCAGCATTAAATATATTAATTCACATTAGAAGAATGCACCCTCAACCAGATTCTGAAAAAGCGTTCATCAAAGTTTTAGATGACGTAAAAGAAAAACACGGCATGGATGAGTCAGTTTATAGTATAATAATCCAGCAAGTTTATTAATTAAAAAATAATTGGAATATAATTAGATAAAATTATGAGTGAATTTCCCCCTCCACAGGAGACCCCCTTTAACGCAAAAGAAATCTATAAGCAATTAGGCGAGACAATCGACGAAGACAATGAAAGACTCGGGGATGTACCACGGGACGTCAACATTGAGGCCTTACAAAAGCAAGCCCTCGACGCCACTGATGCGCTCACAAGAGAAAGGGGTATTGACTCAATAGAAAAATTTATTGCAGCAGCTAAGTTTAAGGTTACAAGTAGATCAATGAGTAAGGGAGCGTACAACATGATTATGAAACAACTAAGGCAGATGTACCCAAGTGTAGAGTAAAATATTCTTATACTGAAGTAAGCCAAAAGTTTTAGTAACGCAAATAAAAAACACCTAGGAGGGTGTTTTTTATTTTTCTATTCATAATCCCGTCGGATTATTTAAAGAAATTATTTCTTGATCTCTGAAAACTCTACGTGCTTACGTAGCTTTGGACTGTACTTCATAAGTTTTAGCTTACGCTCTACAGTTTTCTTGTTTTTACTTGTGTGATAGATCTCACCTGTCTTTTTGTGAGCTACTTTAACTAATCTTGTTTGTGACATGTTTGTATATATATTTGGGCCCCGAATTAATAATGTTTTGGTGCCAATCACCGTTTGAGCCTTGTGCGCAGAGTAGGATTTGAACCTACGTAGCCCGAAGGCGTCTGATTTACAGTCAGATGCATTTGACCGCTCTGCCATCTGCGCGTAGGAATATCATAGCAGATATTCCTGTTTTTTCCAAATATCTTATTATTAGCTAAAAGACAGGTATATTCCCTTATAATACCTTTGAAACAACAACCACTTCTATAGCCACCACCCCAAACAAGCTTTCATCCTTTACGGTGTAGAATCCATAATAGACAGATTCAGCCTCATCAATAGACTTAGCCCCAGGTATTACATTATTCAAGCCCTCTTTGGCAATCATCTCTCTAAAGGTCTTATATATCTTCTTACCGACAATACTTAAAGTTAGACAATCGTTCACAAACAATTCATCTCCTACATTCATCTCTGAAAACTTATCCTTGTTCAATCTTCCTTCGACTTTCTTGGACTCATTTGCGAGGTGTGTAAAATAAGGTTCATTTACATGAATTATATGTCTAGTCATACTATTTAGCCAAAACCTTCTTCTTTGCCACCTTAGCCTTGATTGGAGCAACTAAACTCTCCTTAGACAAAGATCCATCTGTTACCTCCTTAACATCAATAACCTTGCCTTTTTTCACCTTCTTAACATCAAATGTAAACTCAGATGTTTTGGCGTCAATTCCAACGTTAATTGTTCCACCCTTAATTACACCTTGATCGATAATCAAACCAGCAACGGCAGTCAGAATCTTAGATTGAATTAATCTCTTTAATGGACGAGCTCCATATTGTGGATTATATCCTTCCTTTGCAAGATACTCATAAACACCTTCAGAAACAACAAGTGTGATTTCCTTTTCAAGAAGTCTTTTAATAACTTTCTCTACTTCAATTTTAACAATATCTTTAATTGCCTCAGGAGATAATATATCGAAAATAACAATTTCATCGATTCTATTCAAGAACTCTGGTCTGAAACTATTCTTAAGTGCTCCCATTACTCTTGTCTTTGCATCTTCATAATCTGACTTATCAGTTTTCTCGATTGCAAATCCAATTTTTTGCATATTATCAATATATTGAGCACCAATATTTGATGTCATTATAATAATAGTATTTTTAAAGTTAACAGTTTTACCTTTTGAATCAGTTAATCGTCCATTATCAAGAACCTGAAGTAGAATATTGAATATCTCAGGGTGAGCCTTCTCAATTTCATCGAACAAAATTACAGAATATGGACGATGTCTTACAATGTCAGTAAGTGTTGCGCTTTCATCATGTCCAACATATCCGGGAGGTGCACCAATGATTTTTGAAACTGAATGCTTTTCCATGTACTCGGACATATCAACTCTAATAAGAGCCTTGTCATCATCGAACATAAACTTTGCAAGAGCTTTTGTTAATTCTGTTTTTCCAACGCCAGTTGGTCCAAGGAAAATGAATGAACCGATTGGTTTTTGTGGATCATTAATACCAGCACGTGATCGCTTAATAGTGTCTGCTACAATCTTAACAGCAGCATCTTGTCCAACAACTTGTTTTGTAAGCTCCTCACCAATTCTAGATATTTTTCTTGCCTCTTCTTCTAACATTCTCGAAACTGGAATTCCAGTCCATCTTGAAACAACTGCGGCAATATCATTTTCTGTAATTTCTTCCTTGAGAATTCTTCTGAAAACTTGTAACTTTTTTAAGCGCTTTGCTTTTGCTTCCAAATCTTTTTCAAGTGCCGGAATTTTTACATATCTCATCTCAGCTGCTTTTGATAAATCAGCTGTTGCCTCTGCCCTTTCTGCGTCCTGTCTTAATGACTCCAATTGCTTCTTAATAGATTTAATATCAGCAAGAGTTTCTTTTTCATTAATCCATTTAGCTTCAGTCTCCCTAGTTGATTCTTTTTGATTTGCAATATCAGCCTCAATATCCTTTATCCTAGCCTTAACAGACTTGTTGGTTACTAACTCTTTAATTAAAGCCTGTCTCTCAATTTCCAATCTCATTATTTTTCTATGAGCAACTTCAAGTTCTGGCGGCTTATTTTCTAGCGCGATTTTAAGTGCAGATGCCGCCTCATCAATTAAGTCAATTGCCTTATCTGGCAAAAATCTATCTGAAATATATCTTGAAGAGAATTTAACAGCGGAAACAATTGAATCATCTGTTATACGAACACCGTGATACAACTCGTACTTTTCTTTTAGACCTCTAAGAATTGAAATTGCATCCTCTTCTGATGGTTCATTAATAAAAACAGGTTGAAAACGTCTTTGAAGAGCAGGATCTTTCTCAATATGCTTTTGATATTCCTTAAGTGTTGTTGCTCCAATTGCATGCAGCTCTCCACGAGAAAGTGCAGGCTTCAACATATTAGATGCATCAAGTGCGCCATCTGCAGATCCAGCTCCAACAATAGTGTGGATTTCATCGATAAAAAGAATTATCTTTCCATCTGATTTTTCTATTTCTTTTAAAATATTTTTTAAACGCTCCTCAAATTCTCCTCTGTATTTTGTTCCAGCAACAAGCATACCCATATCAAGCGATACAAGGTCTTTATCTTTTAGAGATTCTGGTACATCGCCTAGTGCGATTCTGTTTGCCAACCCTTCTGCGATTGCAGTCTTTCCAACTCCAGCCTCTCCAATTAACATTGGATTATTTTTTGTTCTTCTTGAAAGAATTTGAATAACTCTTGCAATCTCCGCATCTCTTCCGATAACTGGATCTAATTTATTCTCTCTAGCAAGGTTTGTTAAGTTACGAGTGAACTTAAGAATTGCCTTCATTTTCTTTGGAGCAGCATCAGCAGATGCTCCTTTTCCAGCTTTGAATGCAGTTAACGCATCAAGCACCATAGATTTTTCTAATTTGAATTTAAACAAAAGTTCACGCGCAGATGATGCAACATCAAAAAGCGCAAGCAATAAGTGCTCAACAGATACAAACTCATCCTTAAGCGTTGCGGAAACTCTGCCTGACGCTTCAATAACTTGAGCAAGCTCTGGAGTTAAATATAGTTGATATGATGTAGACATTGTATTCCCTGCCTCACCTGTATCAATTTCTTCAATAAGGTTGTCAGCAAGCAAAATTGTATCAACTTCTAGTCTATCTAAAATAGCCAAAACAATACCGTCTTCCTGGACAACAAGGGCTGTTAGCAAGTGAAGCGGATTCACATGATTTTGACCACGTTCTATGGCTAATTCATGGGCTTTTTTGATGACATCTTTGGCTTTGGTTGTAAAATGATGTAATGGTGGCATATATAGCTATTATAGCACATATTCGACAAGTTGAAAAACCATCTCACACCAAATTACAGTGAGTTGGACTATTTCAAATTACTAATAATTCCCCTCGTCAGTGGCCCAAAATACCCCGTAGAAGGAATCTTGTTTGCCTTCTGGAACTTGATAAGAGCAGCCTTGGTAGCAGGGCCGAATCTATTTGATTCATGACCGGGTGAGCCAACACCTGATGATGCAATTGGGAATCCATTGTTGTTCAAGTATATCTGTAGATTCCTAACATCTTCATTAACCATGTTAAGTGATAGGTCTTTTGTGAATTCAAATGTTGTAGTTGTAGTATTAACAACATTTGATGTGGTAGCAACTATGTTTGATACAACAGAGGATGAAGCATTTAATATTGATATATCTTTCGATATCTTGCTGTTATAGAGATCAAGTGCAGATTTTGTAATTTGTCCAAAGTATCCTGTGACCTTGCTTGAATCCATAAGCTTTGCTTTGACAAGTAGTAGTTGTAGGTTTGTTACATTCTTGTTTCTGTCACCGATTTTGTATAAGGAGGTTGGGATTGGTTGTATAGCTGAGATGGTTGAGACGGGAGTTGTAGCAACAACTATTGGAGCTATATATGAATATCCTCCCCCACCACCACCTCCGCCACCACCACTATATACAACAGGTGCAACAACTACCGGGGTAGGGATTGTTCTAAATGTTGAATCTGTTGTTGTTGCAATTACTCCATTTATATTTAACGTTGTAATTTTGAAATGATATAGCGTGTCAGGAACAAGATTTGTAAGCGAATATGAATGAGTTGTAGTTGTAGCGATTAAAGATGTACTTGAGCCATAGCTATCTGTCAATCCATAATCCAGTGTTGAAGTCGCATTAAAGTTAGTATTAAACGAGACATTTGCCGTAAGATCAGTAGTTGTTGTCACAAGGTTTGAGATATTTGAAATTGAGGACAGGACATTTATTGGAATAGTCAAATAAACCGATTCATTTGGCCTATACCCATTTGAAATAACCCAATCAGGTGAAACCTGAACATTTAAGTAACCACTTGATATATATCTATTGTCATTGATAGATATAGTACCTGTTGCTGATACAGCTAAACCTAAATTACCATTTACTATTATAAACTTCGGTTTAATTGGAAGAAATTGATTAAAGCTTGTTTGATCCAAAACAGTTTGACCTACCACATCCCCATTCTTTACATTATCTAATATACTAATAGCATTTTGATTTGTTGCTAATGAGCTAATATTTGGTACTACTTTAAATTTATCGAAATTGTAAGTAGAAACTTCATAAGTACCACCAAGTGTGGCCATCGTTTGATTTATATCAGAAATATATGCTGACGTAAAATCACTAGTTGTGTTTCCAAAGAAAGTTGTTAGCAACACTGGTTTCCCGTCAATAATAACAAATAAAGGATCTCCAGAGTCTCCTCCTACCAAATCTGTCTTAGAAAAACTATTTCTAAGGGGATCGGCTGAGGCCACTCCATTGTAATTTACGCTTTTGTTACCGATGGTTATACTATCCGCATTAAAAATCAAAGCTTTTTCATTCTGATCAGTTGCAAACAGAGGAAGATCCTTAAATATCGGTAAGTATTGAGCAAATACAGTTGGATCAGCAATTAATGGGTAGTATGTAATACTTGCTGGAACATCAGAATCTAAAATACCAATTCTAATATCTGTAGTACCAACTCTTAAACTATTAACCATAGTTCTGGTTATGACATTATTATTATTATCAACAAATTTAATAGTTGAACCATTTGCGATAGTATAATGGTTTGCAAAAATTATATGTCTAGGAGATATCAATGTACCGGCTTTAGTCTGTGCACCATCTGAATTCCAAGGTGATATACCGGTTAAGTCAATAGATGTAGTTCCCTTGGATGTCCAAATATTTGTATTTCTAACAAATGTACTACTTGCAAAATTTTGTGTTGTAAAAATACTTGATGCAGTTGTTGAACTTAATCCGATCAATCTATTATCAACCTCACTAGATATGTGCTTATACATATCTGTACTAGAAGCAACTCCATTAGCGTAAAATACCGTGGATGTTGCTTTGGTATTTAATGGAAAAATAATTGCTACCAAAAGAATAAGAACAAGTATAGGGTATCTGATTTTATATGACATCATAAAATTATATTGATAAACTCTATTTCAAATTACTAATAATCCCCCTTGTCAGTGGTCCAAAATACCCCGTAGCAGGAATCTTGTTTGCCTTCTGGAACTTTATAAGCGCAGCCTTGGTAGCAGGTCCAAAGTATGTAGTCTCCTTTCCCTTGGATCCAACACCAGTCTTTGCAATAGTGAATCCCTTTGCATTAAGATATGCCTGTAATTTTTTAACATCAGAACCTGTTGAATATACAGATAGGTTTTTGGTGAAAGATACAGGACCTGTTGATGAAATGGATGGTGTTGTTGCAGTAGAAGGTATATTAACAGTGATAGGTGTTAATTGTAGAGATTGTGGCGCATACCCACCGCTAGCACCACCTGAATACACAGAAGCAAGAGCAGATGGAACATTTGTTGTAAAAGTTAAATCAGTTGAGGTTGAAATATTCGCTGATTCATCTCTTGCTGTAATACGGAAGTGGTATACTGTTCCACTTTGTAATCCAATTAATGACAATGCACTAGTTACGCCAAGTGAAGACACAACTGTTTGTCCATATGAGCTTGATGTTCCGTAATCAACTGTATTTGTTACATTTTTGTCGGTTGTTATGTTAACAACAGCATTATCTGTACCAGTTAATACACTTGTATTTAATATTGATGGTTTTGTGTTGTCGGCAGAGATAATGGAGATGGAGGCGGAAGAATAATTGGATACATACACCTGACCATTTACAATACTTGAGTAAATTGGCTTTGTCCCAACGGATAAGGTCTGTGTTACTGAGTCAGTCACGGTATCAATTATTGATACATTATTTGATGCTTGATTATTTATATATAGCTTTGTACCAAGAAGAGCTGCGGAGTTAGGGGTTGAACCAACAGCAATAGTTTTTATCACAGCATCTGTCGTTGAGTCAATAACAGAAACTGTACTTGATGCGGAATTTAGTACATATAGTTTTGTACCGACAGAGATAGAGTATAGTGGACTTTTGTTAACATTTATAGTTGATGAAACAGTATTTGTACTTGTATTTATAACGGATACAGTACTTGATGAATAGTTTACAACGTAAAGGTTTGTACCGTTAAAAGTAGAGTGTCTGGGGTTACTATTGACAGCGATTGTTGCCACCACCGTGTTTGTTGTCGTGTCTACAACAGAGACATTATTTGAGACTGAGTTTGTTATATATAATTTTGTACCGACAAGATTGAGAAAACCGGGGGACGTTCCTACTGCTACAGTTGTTGATGAAGCTGTGTCTGTTATTGTGTTGATTATCCTAATATTATTACCACTTCCAAGATAAATATTTGAACCTATTAAGACAGGCGAAACACATGTTGATGAAAATGAAATAGTTTTAATATTAGTATCAGTCAATGTGTCTACAACAGATACATCAGAAGACCCTGCATTAAAAGTATATATTTTAGTACCTACATTAATAATCTCTTGGGGACCATAACCTACTACAACGTAGTTTAATACTGCTTTTGTTACAGCATCAACTACAGAGACATTACTTGATCCTTGGTTTGCTATATACAGTTTTGTGCCGACAAGAACTGTTTTGTAAGGTGTTGACAAATAATTGATATTCTGTGGAGTGGTTAACAAAACCGTATCCGTTAGCGTATTTATAACTGATATATTTTTTCCAGAGTTGTGCACATACAGCTTTGTCCCAACAAGTACTGAGTACTTTGGTGTCGACGCAACAGCAATAGTAGACAAAACACTATTTGTATTTGCATCTATTACTGACACAGTACTAGAACCAAAGTTGTTAACATATAATTTTGTACCAACAGCTGTTGAATTTACTGGACCAGCATTAACAATAATAATACCTGTAACTGTGTTTGTTGTAGTATCAACAACAGAAACATTGTTTGTCGTATTATTACTTACATACAGTTTTGTACCAATCACAGTTATTGATCTTGGAGAAGTTCCTACAGTTATAGTCGTTGATGAAGCTGTATCTGTTATTGTATCTATTATTTTAATATTATTTGTTGTTTTATTTACCACATAGAGATTGGTTCCAACAACAACTGACATTTGAGGTGCCGTGCCAACTGTTATTGTTTTTGTAACAGTATCCGTTGTTGTATCAATAACAGAAATATTACTTGAGCCTGAGTTTGTCACATAAAGCTTTGTACCCACAAGTGTTGCGGATATCGGGGTGGTGCCAACGTTAATAGCAGAACTTACGGTATTCGTTATAGTATTTATAACAGACACATCATTTGAGTTTTTATTTACAGAATAGAGCTTTGTACCAACAAGGATCGAAAAGAAAGCGCCATCACCAACTATTATTGTCGCTGTAGGTGTAGTAGAGCCAGTTACGGTATCCATCACATAAACATTATCAGTACCAAGTCCTCCATATGTGGAAACATACAATTTAGTTCCAACTAGCGTCATATACATCGGAGTATCATCCCCATAATTAAAGGATAATCTTGTGGAAGAAATTAGGTCAGTAGTTGTGTCCATTATTGAGACTGCGACAGATGGACTACCTGAGTTTGCAATGTACAGATTAGAACCAACCAGAACTGAGTAACCGGGGGCTGACACTAGACCATTGTTATAAATACTAGGAATATTTATGGTTTGACTCACACTATCTGCTTTTACAACATTACAAAAGCTGATAGACAAAAACAAAGCGAGTAATAATATTGTTGCATTTTTTTTCATATATAAAAATTATATCATAATTTATATATTATTTACAAAATATAAACAGAATTGCATCTCTTTTTTAAGATTTATTTAGAGCATCAGTTTAAACTCTAGTGACCGCCTCCACCACCATCTTCCCCGCCTTAATTACATCGGACTTTGTTGTGTATTTTCCTAGACTTATTCTTAGAGATGATTTAGAACAACCGTCCCCTGATACTTCTTGAACAACATATGAATATGAATCTTCAGAAAGTGTTCTACAACTTGTTACAGAAGAAACGCACAAGCCCATTGCATCCAATGTTACGACAAGAAACTCTGCGTCAATTTCTTTGATACAAATATTTAAATTATTAGGTAATCTTTGTCCTTCTTCTATTGTGCCATTTATTGTAAAAAACTCCCCCATTTTAGAATCGCCAATTTTTGATGACTTCAAATATTCCAAAAGCATATTACGAAGAACCTCAACCCTCGTAAATTCTTTTGTCTTTTCTTTTTCTGCTGTTTCAAGAGCTAATGCAAAGCCTGCAATTCCCGGCACATTTTCTGTTCCGGCTCGTCTTCCATTTTCTTGACTACCACCATCTGTAATTGACTTAAAAGGAACAATTCTTTTTACAAACAAAGCCCCTACTCCACGTGGTCCATAAATTTTTCCACCGTCCATTGTCATTAAATCAACATGAAGAGATGGAACTCTCATTGATAAATATTGAACTGCTTGCGATGCATCACTGTGCAAAAACGGCATATCAAATTCTGTTCTACCAAGGCCTCGCTTATATTCTCTCAACTTTTTTCCAATCTGGGCTAGTGGCATAATTGTTCCAATTTCATTATTAGCATACATAACACTCACCAGTATAGTCTTTGGTTTTAATGCTTCAGAAATTTCTGATGCTTCAATAATTCCTTCTTCGTTTGGCGAGATTAGGGTTAATTCAATTTCTCCTTTTTTTTCTAAATTATTCAAAAGTTCTCTAATTGAAGGATGCTCAATTGTTGAACTAATTATATGTGGAATTATAATATCCCCATTAATATCATTATTAATTTCACTATCCAGTCCATCAGCTTTTGTCTGTTCCGCTATATATCCTTTAATTACACCTTTAATAGCTAAAGCATTTGATTCCGTTCCACCTGATGTAAAAATAATTTCATCAGCATGTACCTCAAGTGCTTTTGCAACTCGATTTCTACATGATTCTAAAAAATTTAAAACCTCAACCCCCTCTTTATATAATGAAGATGGATTTGCAACATATTTTTGTGACACACGTAAAATTTCCTTCGATATTTTCTTATCGATAGGTGTAACTGACGCATAATCTAGATAAATTCTTTTGGACATATTTTTAACAAAAGGTTAATAACTACACTATACAAAAAAAGACTGATTCTGTATACTTTGTGTTATGTTTTATTTAAGCGCTGATATATTGTCAATCGGACTAATTGCACTTTCTGTAGTCGTCCTGATTCTTCTAATAATGGTTATCGGAATACAAATGAGGTTAAAAAACCTTCTTAAAAGCGGAGCAAAATCAATTGAAGAAAGTATCACTTCAATGATTAAGCATATTGATGACCTAGAGGTCTTCAAAAAGGAATCTCAGGAGTACCTAACACTAGTTGAAAAACGCCTAAGAAATGGAATACAAGGAGTGGATACACTAAGATTCAATCCATTTAAAGGAACTGGATCTGGTGGAAATCAAAGCTTTTCAACGGCTTTCATAAATGAACAAGGAGATGGAGTAGTTTTTTCAAGTCTATATTCAAGTGACAGAATGAGCGTTTTTGCAAAGCCAATTGAAAAATTCAAGTCAACATTCGAACTAACCGAAGAAGAAGCAAAATCAATTGCAATGGCGCATGACAGATTAGTGTCTCCAAAGGTTTAATCTTATCTGGAAGTAGTTTGCCAAATCCCTAAAAATATTATATATTAGGGTTTAAATGGAAATTCAAACATCAGACTCTAGACCGCCGGTAGTTGTCGTAATGGGCCACATTGACCACGGTAAATCAACACTTCTTGACTACATCAGAAAAACTAATGTGGTTGATAAAGAGGTGGGAGGAATTACACAAAGAATGTCAGCTTATGAAGTTGACCATACTGCCGTTGATGCTAATGGTAAGGAACAAAAAAAGACAATAGTATTTATTGATACTCCAGGTCATGAATCATTTAGCGCGATCAGAGCGCGTGGTGCAACAGCAGCAGACATTGCAATTCTTGTTGTATCAGCTGAAGACGGAGTTAAACCTCAAACACTAGATGCTCTTAAAGCAATCAAAGATGCAGGACTTCCTTTCATTGTTGGAATCAGTAAAATCGATAAGCCAAACGCTGACATTGATAGAGTTAAGCTTTCCCTGGCAGAGAATGAAATCTATGTTGAAGGTTATGGAGGCAGTATTCCATGGATAGCATTCTCTGGTAAGACAGGAGCTGGTGTTGATGAACTATTAGATTTAATTTTACTAACTGCAGAAGTTGATGAGATTAATGGAGATCCATTTGCTGAAGCAGAGTGTGTTGTTATTGAAGCAAATAGAGATAAAGTTAGAGGAGTTTCTGCAACACTAATTGTTAAGAATGGAACACTTTACACTGGATCATTTATTGTTTCAGGAACAGCATTGTCTCCTGTTAGAATTATGGAAAACTTTCTAGGAAAGCCATTAAAAGAAGCTGGACCTTCTACTCCAGTTAGAGTTGTTGGTTGGACAGCAGAGCCTGAGGTTGGTGGAGTATGCTTTACATTTGGAAGCAAAAAAACAGCTGAGGCTTATGTTGCAGAAGAATTAATAAAAGCAAGAGAAAGATCTGAAGCTATTCAAAAGGTTCGTGTTATAGACAGAATTACAGCTACAAACAAAGCTAATGCTCTTGCTCATGAAAATGGTGAAGAGATTATTGATACAGTTGTTCTTCCTGTAATTATCAAAGCAGACACTTCAGGATCTGCGGAGGCTGTGAAGTATGAAATCGAAAATAAAATTAAAGTTCCTAATGTAGAAATTAGAATTATTGCGATGAGTATTGGAGATATTCTAGAAAAAGACGTCAAACTAGCTTCAGGAAAAGCTGGAACAGTTATTCTTGGATTCAACACAAAGATTGATAGTGGATCAAAGTCCATGGCGGACAAAAATGGAATTCATATAATGACATTCAATATCATTTACAAGATGACAGAATGGTTACAAGAATTTGCAGAAGAACATAGACCAAGAACTCAAATTGAAGAAACTAAAGGAATGATTAAGGTTCTTAAAATATTTAGCGCAAGCAAGGACAAACAAGTTCTTGGAGGAAGAGTTGAAACTGGAATGATTTCATTTAACGATGAAGTTAAAATTCTTAGACGCGATATTGAAATTGGTAGAGGTCGTGTTCGTGAACTTCAACACCTTAAGGCTAAAATTGGTTCAGTTGAAGAAGGAAAAGAATTTGGAGCTATGGTTGAGTCAAAGGTTGAAATAACAGCTGGAGATAAATTGGAAACATTCCACAAAATCATAAAGTAATACTTTGGGGTCAGGCACCATGGTGCCTGACCCCAACAAAAAAACATGAAATCTAAAGCAATAATAAAACCACATAGAGACGAAAGGGCTATTCATATCATTAAAGAATTGGCTATGGAGTTTATGTCACGTGAAGCAAACAGAACATCTCTTGTTACTGTTACTAATGTCATTCTTGGCGATAGAGCTAAGAAAGCAACAATCCTTCTTAGTGTTTTACCAGAAGATAAAGGCCCAGTTGTTGAAGAATTTGCTAATAGAAAATGTAAGGAGTTCAGAAGTTATGTAAAAGCTAAGTCAAAGCTAGGTATTATACCCTTCTTTGATTTCAAAATAGACTTTGGTGAATTGAATAGACAGAATATTGACAGGATGCTAAAATAGCAAAATGTCAGGGTTAGATTTGGTTGAATAAGACTAAATATAGGACAGTGACGGTTTGGCGTAGTGGCGAAGTGGTTAACGCGGCGATTTGCAAAATCGTTATGCGCCGGTTCGATCCCGGCCTACGCCTCATGTAAAATTTGTTTTACATATTTCCGTACAAAATCTTTAAATGAGAAAAAGAAAATGGTCAAAAGATCAACTTATCAAGTCAGTTTCCGAATCTACAAGCTATAGGCAGGTTCTGAAAAAACTTGCATTAGTTGAGGCTGGAGGAAATTATACTCAAATAAAGAAATATGTTTTGGAATACAATGTTTCGATAGCACATTTTACAGGTAGAGGGTGGAGCAAGGGTAAAAAATTTTCTGATAAGACACCTTTAATTCCAACTAAAGATATTCTTGTAGTAAACAGCACATTTCAAAGTCACAAACTTAAAAAGCGTTTATTTAAAGAAGGCTTAAAGGAAAAGAAATGTGAGATATGTGGTTGGAACAAAACAACAGCCGAAGGAAGATTACCTTTAGAACTAGACCATATAAATGGTGATAATATGGACAATAGAATATCTAATTTGCAGATACTTTGCCCAAATTGTCATAGTTTGCAGCCTACTCATAGAGGATTGAATAAAAATAAAAAAGCTCGGGTGGTGGAATGGTAGACACGCGACACTTAAAATGTCGTAGGCGTAAGCCTGTGTGGGTTCGAGTCCCGCCCCGAGCACAAAGTCGGAAAAAACAAAAATACACATCAATAACCAGATGTGTATTTTTGTTTACATAACTTACTTGATTTTGACGCTATTCTACATCATATATTACAGAATGGCTCATATTAGCCTTATTTTTGGTAAAAAACTTGACACATCGTCAAAAATAGATTACAAGTAATAAGGACCGAGTACACAACTGTCGGTGCTAAGTGAACCATAAAAAAGACTGATGATACATATAAAGAAAGTTGCTATTTTTGCAGCATTCATCACTATAATCCCATTTGGCACTACCAACGCCAAGGGTGATGGAGAAAACAAAAATCACAACAGAGATAGGGATTGTAATAGGTTGGAATTGTGCTACATGGAGGTCTGCGTGACCAAGTATCACAAGTCTGAACCTCACTGCGATCCAGGTACATTGAATGGAGATTCCAAAACGGGCGTTAAACTCCGTGAAGGAAACTCCAAGGTTATTGGGACAATCGCAACTGACCCCAGGGTCATACCGTTTGGCTCACTCGTTCTGATGACTACAAAGAAAGGGGTCACAAACCTCTATCTCGCTGTGGATATTGGAGGAGCAGTAACCGCCAGAAGAGCATCACGTCAACTTGCGAAGCAAGATGGACTAGGAAAGGAATGGGCTACCCGCCCAGTGATCGATGTATATTCATCACGAGAGATTATCAGCAACTGGTCAACAGTTATGATAGTCAAAGCCGCCCCATTGGGAAAGCTGAAAGACTCGGAGTTGAGGCCGCGTTTGAAAGAACGCATGTACACCGGATACTGGATGTCCAGAGGGCTTGAGCTGCCCGATAAGAAGCAGTTCATGGCCTATAACAAATAAGATTGTAACCCCTGATGGGGCTTGCGGCATCTGCCGCAAGCCCCATCTTTTTTTATTAAACCTAATTCAGACGTTAGAGAAATCGCAAAAATAAACTTATAACAGGAAACAAGACATAATCAAACCACTTCATTTTACATGAACCTGGATCAAAAAAAACTGATTCTTTTTTCCATACATCAATTATTTTCGTGATTTTCAAGATTGCATGAGGATCTTTAAAGAAAATGCCAATCTCGGAGTTAAATTCAAATGATAAGAAATCCAAATTATTTGATCCAATAATTGCATCCTTAGAATCAATAACCATAATTTTTGCATGATTCATTTTTGGCTCCAGATAAAACTTTATTCCGAGTTTAGAGAGCTTACACATATAATAGTAATTAATTCTATCTATAACATAATGATCAGTGTCTCTTGGTACTAAAATTTCAACATTAACACCCCGAAGATGTGCCTGGTGGAGCAAGCCAATAAACCATCGCTTTGGTATAAGATACGGGGTTAAAAGAACTATGTCCTTTTTAGCTTTCGATAAATGATTTGTGTAAATCTTTTTTAGACGAAATCTATTCTTCACAGGCGAATGCTCTATAATCCAATCGTGCATTTTCTTTCTGATTCTAGGAATTTTTCTATGAACATTATTCCTTTTACTAAGCGAAATAATGGATTGATCAAGACCTCCGCACTCTACATAAGACTTTGCAAAAGATCTAATTATAACAGATACCAACTTTCCTTTTGATTGCACAACTAAATCGTTCCAAAGCGATGAGCTTTGCTGAAAATTTACACCTCCAATAAAAGCTACTTGTTCATCGACAATCAAAATTTTTCTATGTGTTCTGTGGAAAAGATAACTTAGAAAGAATATCTCTGCCCCTGATTCTCTAATTTCCATTACTGCTTTTTTACTCAAATTTGAACTTCCAAATGAATCTAAAATTATTCTAACTCTCAAACCTTCTGAGGCTTTTTGTTTTATTAACTTCAAAAAATCAAACTCCACCATCCCATCCTGAAAAATATACATCTCGAGATATACAGATTTTTTAGCAACAGAAATAGCATTAAACATTGCTTGCCATGACTTCTGAGAATTAGCGAAGAATTTGTAACGCATATTAATGTTTATATTATACCTCAAATAGCAAATATGCTACAATATCGTTATGAAAAAAGGATATAAAGAAAACATAGAAAAAGAAACATTAGAAAATATTAATTTTAGAAAAGTGCTTTATACAGGCGCTCATATGCAATTAGTGCTTATGTCACTTAAACCAAGTGAAGACATTGGCCTTGAAGTTCATACTGAAAATGACCAATTTTTCCGTTTTGAAAAGGGACATGGAAAAGTAATTGTTGGTGAGACTGAATATGAAGTAGCGGATGGTGATGTAATAATCGTTCCTTCAAATACTCAACACAATATTATTAATACCTCAGATACAGAAGACTTAAAAATGTACACAATCTACTCTCCTGCTCATCACAAAGATGGTGTCGTAAGATTAACCAAGGAGGAAGCGGAAAAAGACGGACCAGAATTTGATGGTGTTTTAAGTGAGTAATTAAAAATATTCAAGTGTCTGTAGTAACAAACGATGCGATGGCGGACAACCATCATAAACCTTTATATTTTGAAAATCTTGATGGACTTAGGTTCATAGCTTTTTTTGCTGTCTTTATTTCTCATGCATCGTTATTTCTAGGGTATGACAATAATTCTTATTTTTATCAGCTATTTAAAAAGTATATTCTAGTAAATGGAGATGTTGGCGTATCATTTTTCTTTGTACTTTCTGGTTTTTTGATTACCTACCTATTGATTAGAGAAAAAGATAATAATGGTAAGGTATCTTTGAAAAGTTTCTATCTTAAAAGAATTCTTAGAATATGGCCGGTGTATTTCACAACTCTTATTGTTGGTTTTTTTATATTACCAGTAATAGCGCGCTTAATTATTGGCTCTGAAAGTTTTGTTTTTCTGATGAACCCATTGTTCTCAGTACTACCTAACTATATATTTTTTCTTGCTAACTTCAATGGCGCTTTGAGTACTAATGTGCCAACAGCTGTTCTTTGGTCAGTATCAGTTGAAGAGCAATTCTATCTAGTTTGGCCATTTGTAATAGCTTTTCTTCCCAGGAAACATCTATTGAAATTCCTAAGCACTATTATTTTAATATCGTGTTTATATAGATATTTTTATGCTTTTTTTCCAGACATGATATCATATTCGACATTTTCTGTTATGTCCGATTTAGCAGTTGGATCAGTTTTAGCATACTTACTTTATACTAAAAATAATTTAATGGATGGTTTATTTTCTAAGATCAAAGTTGCTCCAAAAAAAATCATTGCTTTACTGTATACATTTTTAATACTAATTATAGCAGGAAGACATTATGCTACTGACGCATTAATTTCTCATTCTATTTTTTACAGCCTTTTTGTTTCGATATTTCCTCTAATCCTAGCCTCTACCTATGCACTTATAATTTTTGAGCAGAATGAATCAAGTGGATCAATTTTTAAAATCGGGAGATCAAAAATACTTACCTCGCTTGGAAAGATTTCTTATGGATTATATTCATATCACATGATTGCATTTGTTATAGTACTGCTTTCTATGTATTGCTTCGGAATCGATATATGGCACATGTCCATTATCAATTGGTTCATATCTATGGGGCTATCATTGACTACCGTGTACGTGCTAGCAACGCTTTCATATTATGGAATGGAAAAATATTTCTTGAGTAAAAAGCCAAAACATTGATTTTTCTGACATAATTTTATATACTAGTCAAGGCTAAGAAAACCAACAAAGGAGCACTTTATGAAGGAAATTTATGCAGAATTTGACCCAACGCTGTATAACCTCAAACAGATTATTCAGGCACTTACCTGCCCCATTAATCGACATGCGACATGCGTCGAGCATGGATGTGACGAATGGGAACTACAGAAACACCCAGAATGGCTGATTGAGCATTACATAAAATATGGAGGAGCGGTTGCTTTTGATAAAAAACGCAAAGAATTTGAGAAAGGATGTGATTTCTACAATAACTGCCTTTTGGCAAATTGGTGTAAGCTTGCAAGTATGCAATCTAATCACATGAAATGCCCCCTCAAAGTGATTACCGACGGGCGAGTTCATCTTCATGGACTTGCTTGTATTAACGCTGACGTTGATGACGCTGGCACAAACAACTTTCAGATATAACGCCTAGTGCGGGAAATCTACAAACCCAAAAATGCCCGGCAGACCCATGGTCTGCCGGGCATAAATTTACCATTTTACAATATCTTCATTATCTCATCCTCAATATTTGAATTATAATTATGTCCCGCATTTTTTACCCTAACAACATCTACACCTTTTTTTTCTAAACTATTTACGATTCTTTTATCACACAAGTATCTATCTTTTTCACCCATAATTATTGTTATTTTATCATGTGGTACGATATTTATAATATCTACAACAGGAATACTAAATAATTTCATTGCTTTATAAAAAGCAGGTACAGCAAATAACATTAATTTAATTCTTTTAACAGGACTTCTTACCCCTTCAAATATAATATATTTAGACCACCGAATAAATATATTATCTTTTACAAATACAGGATTGATTAGAATAATCCTAAAATTTCTATATATATTCCAATTATACAAAAGCGCCACTGAACCAAGACTGTGAGCAATCACAGTATCTGCATCAATTCTTTCATCAAGATTAATTTCATTATCCCAAATATCAAGATTATTTTTAAAACCATATATTTCCCCTATATCCATCCAACCCGGTATGTAAAAAATTCTTTTATTTTCTTTCAGTTTCTCCATGATTGTAATTATATCATATTGATTTTATATCGGGGTCAGGTAGCACTAGTATTTGTATTGTCATAAGTCACTACCGTGCCTAACCTAAAAAAAAGGCCGCATGCGAGTAAACTCGCATGCGGCCCCATATCAAAACTACCAACAAATCACACACCTTCAATGTACCTCACGACATCCTCCGCATAGTATGTAGCATCTTCATGCGCCATAAATACTTTGAAGAACCCTAAGGAGTCACCGGCGGTAAGAATGGGCTTCTCTCCATCTCTTGCTCCCGCTGTAGACATGAGAGCGTTACAGAGACACACAGTACGTTTTGTGCACTCTATGCAACCGCCTTTACTGACAAAATTGTCGATAGGTTCAGCAGAACACCTAAATCCAATGCTTCCGTCATCCTTGATATATGCCGTCCTCAGTAGCCCAATATTACAAACGCGCTTGCGCTCATTATATACGACTTCTTCAGAAAGCGTTTCAGAGACTCTAGAAACCTTGAATGGAAAACCTGTAGGTGATGCATCGCCATCAGTAAAAGTATCGAGACTACCATTGAAGCCCAGCTTTCTAGACTGGCTTTTTAAATCCTCTCGAGTGCCAGATTCCTCACAAAAAGCAAAAGCCGATCCAACTTGGATACCATTTGCTCCAACACTTTGTGCGTAGCGTAGACCCTGAGGAGAAGCAAGTCCACCAGCAATATAAAATGGAACACCCAAACTTGCTACCCTAGCAAAATCCACAACGTCACGTTCCCCATACACAGGTTCCCCACGAGCATTCAGTATTAAGTCCTTTCCGCGAGGTGGAGCGTTATGCCCGCCAGCAGTTGGAGCCTCAATAATAAATCCATAGATTTTTCCTGGATATGTTTTATGCAAACGCTCAAGAAGCGTATTGGATGCCACAATAGGTAAAAACAAAGGACGATTCTTGATGTACAGTCTTTCTCCAAAAAACGAAACACAATCAAACACCAAGTCCACAGTGTTTTTATCGGAACCAGGAACTTTGTCCTGACCAACGACGTAAATTGGATAAGTGATCCTTTCGCCATTCATAATGTCATCAATGAGCTTTGGCATTTCTTTTGGAATACCAGCACCCATTACAACACCATCAACGTTAGCAAGCATCGCACCCAGTACACTGTAAAGATTCGGCATCGGAACTTCATGAAGTAGATTGATAAAGATAGGTTTTGAATGACCTTCCTTCGACAAATCTACAAATACAAAGCTCGCACAAATTGTTAAACCCATCAATAAATTTGAGGGTTCGAAGGTATACATCGGGACAGGTTTTTGCTTCTTTCCTTCCTTAATACCACCATCGACAAAATATGCATTCATAACCATCTCCACAATTTTTGGATATGGAAATCTTTTTAGTGACCTACGATAATCGCCAGTTGGATCACCTTTTTGTAATACATATGCCAACAGGTTGGCGACCGCAGTAAGTGATACGGTGCCAATTGCACCCGCACGAGCTGCAGCATTTGCAAGTCTCCAACCAGAAACTCCAACCCCCATTCCACCTTGAATGATGGGCGGTAGCTTAACTGAATCGGCGCTCACTGATACTAAACTATCATTAGTTTTTGCATTCATGATTAATAGCCTTCTATTTGTTTGTTGTTGAATTTGAACGATTTTTAACACCAGTCAATGACCTTTTCTAGGCAAATCATAGCATAAAACGAAAATTCATTCCTTATTTCGACGAACTACTTCTTCTGTTGAATTATTTAAAAATACCCTATAAACCTTATTTAAAAAAGCAAAAAACCCGAACCTATAAATAGATCACGGGCTTCTAGAACCTCGGGTTTTCTGCTTAATATAGTATATCAGATACTATAATTTTTTGATATAGATTCCCAGTTTAAATAACAAGTAGTCAAAATTACTTGTTATTTTTTAACCAAGACAACACACAATAACCAACAAAATTACCCATATCATTATACTTAGGGGCAAAATACATTTCTCCACTCATTGTATGACCTTTTTTGTTCAAAAAAGCCCTACTGTTTATTCTATAAGGCTGTCCAAGTAATGAGAAATTTTTAAAGATTTTTATAGCCTCTTCTGTATCTCCATCAGTTGTAAAATCAAAAAACTTCTTTCCAACAAACTCATCTTGTAAGTATCCTGTGATTTTTTCAGCGGACTGACTAACATATTCTATCATTCCATTTTTATCAATATCAAAATATAGATCACAGACATTAGCCATAAACTCCAAGTCATTTTTTTTAGAAACATTCTCATTCTTTTCCTCATCAATTAATTCAGCAAGCAACAATATTTGTTTATCACTTTCAGTTGGATGATATAATCTTGCTACTACATTTATTGGAACATTCCTTCCATCCTTAGTTCTATGAGTAGTATCAAATTTTATATAATTGTCGTCGCCCAATAATGAGTCAGTAAAGAAGAAACTTTCATCAAGTCTTTTAGATAGAAGTGGATTTATTTCACTAAAGTTTTTCCCTATCAATTCTTCATGTGTGTATCCTAAAAGAAGACAAGCTGATTGACTAACGTTTGTAATAACGCCCTTACTATTTCTTATAAGCATATAATGAGTATCATCATCAGCCAATTTTATGCTACCTATTCTATTTATGGTTCCACATTTCTTACACTTTATCTCAAGTGCACCGTCAAAAAACAGCCCCTTAAGTAGAAGCTTGCCGCATTGGCATCTTTGCTCATTTAAAAATAATTTGTCCAAAATTGTATATTTAGAGAAATAAAAATATACTTGAGCTTCTAGAGCTTCTTAGAAAAGTAATACTAACAGTATACATATAAACCATATTTAACACCAGACACACCAACCTTAAACCACATAAGAAATTGTGTAACAACTTTTGTCAATATCATCTAACATATCAAGCATGAGATAATCAGAACATATGATAGACACAAGTAAACTTATCGATTTAGATGAATGCGCTATAAACGCTCTGGATTTATTCAAAAAGAAAGGTATTCCAAAATTGGAAGACATTAGCTTCAATAGACCCATTGTATTAGGAAGTAGTAATGCCCTAGTAGCTGGAAAAATAATTTTTGAGGATACCGATGCTGTCTTTGCAGATGAGAGTAATTTCATTAAAAAATTAGACACTACAAAAAATATAGATGGGGCGGTTATATTATCAGCATCAGGAGGAAAACACGCACCGATAATTGCAGAAGAACTTAAGAATAGAAAAATTGAATCAATTCTTTTCACAAATACAGAAAACTCACAGGCTGGAAGGATTGTTGATCACACATATATCTTTAATAAAAATACAGAACCTTACACATACAATACCTCTACCTATCTTGGTATGATTTTATCTAAAACAAAAGAAAACCCATCACAAATTATTGAAACGATAGAAAGTATAAAAAATATTATACCCACAGACTTATCTAAGTATAATGCATATTTTATAATCATCCCAAATGAGTTTGAAAATTTAAGAGAAATGCTTATTACAAAGTTTGACGAGTTATTTGGACCAATGCTTGTAGGTCGAGTCTATACCCCAGAACAAACAAAGCACGCAAAGACAGTAACTGAATCTGATACAGAGCTATTTATAAGCCTCGGTTATGAAAATAATTTATTTGGAAAAAATAGAATAAATATTCCCCTATCAGAAAAATTTAATTATGGAACATTAATGGCTGTTGCATATTATATTATTGGTCAGATTCAAAAGGCCAATCCACCATATTTCAAAAATAATATTGAGAGATATATAAAGGAATCTTCTGAGATTTTTCATGAAAAACTGGAGGTGATAGTAAAATAACAGAATACAAGATATAAAATTAAGGTAAATTAATTGGCCCGCCTGCTTAAGCAGGCGGGCCGTGTTTCGAATCATAATCATATTCGTTCCTAGAACATGATCAGTGTCCCCACTTTCGCTATCTCACTACCAACCACTCGCCGTTCAGAAGTAGCCGAGGCCACTTTCAGATTACGATGATACTCCTTCATTCTGCTGATCAAGACAACGATATAAGGAAGACCACTAAGGTAAGGGATCTTGGAGAGACCATCAAAGTCAGCTTCGCCATTAATGCCATTGAGGCAAGTAGGACGGCAGACAAATGAAAATTCCACACCCACATTGTCAGACTTGAAGCCAGAGCAATTGTCCAGAGTTTTTTGATAACCACGGACACCGTGTCCAGTAGGAGGTCCAAAAACAAACTTCCTCGTATAATGATCAGATTCCAAATAACCACATTCCGTGCATTGTGTTCCAAAAGCCATGATATCTTGTTTCTACTTGTTGAATTGATGCCTGACAGGCAAACAGTGTCTCGTCTCAATGAGCCAGAGGTCTAATTCAATATATTACCACGTTTTTCCTAAAACTCAAGACCAATTATTTATATCTTGTTTTTTCAAAAACAAGTGAGATAATTAATGCATGAAAGAAAAAAATATTATAATTATCATAATTATTTTTTTATTAGTAATTGCCACACCATTTATATTCAATAAAACAATTATGAAAAATGAAACTACCTCATCACCTAATAAGGCTACAACAGAAACACAAGTAAATCTACCAATGGGAATAAGCATATCAAGCTCGGCATTTAGCAATGGAGAAAAGATACCTTTTAAGTATAGCTGTGATGGAGCCAATACCCCACCACCATTATCGATAAAAAACGTCCCTTCCAAAACTAAGTCCCTTACGATAATTGTCGAGGATCCTGACGCACCAAGTGGAACATGGAGTCATTTTTTAATTTGGAATATTGCACCAAATACAACTGAATTAAATGAAGGATTTGGCAAAGAAGGAACTATGGGAGTGAATAGCTCGGGAAAAATTGCATACCTAGGACCATGCCCACCAAAAGGCCCTACTCATAGATATTTTTTTAAAGTATACGCCCTAGATTCACGTCTTGAAATCGAGAAAGGCTCAACAAAAAATATTCTTCTTGAAGCAATGAGAGGGCACATTTTAGATCAATCGGAGATATTTGGAACCTACTCGAGGTAAATTGCATAATTTATTCCACCATCACTTTTACGTTTACTCTTTCATTCTTGATTTTTATAAATAATGAAGTAAATGCTCCAACAAAAACTATCGCAGCTGCAATTAGGAACACATAATTATAAGCGTTTATCTGGGCCTTCAAAACAACAAGTGACATATACTGTTGAATGGTAGTTGGATTAGTACTATTCAATATACTCATTTGATTTATAGATAGGATGTTTGTACTGATCCTATTGCTCAAAATCGTACCAAATAACGCGATACCAACAGCTCCAGAAATATTTCTAACAAGTGCGAGTATTGATGACGCAATGCCAATTTCATTAAGGTCGACAACTGATGCGACGATATTCGTACGTTGAGCCATACCAAAGCCAAGACCAAAGGCCATCACAGATAATGGAACCATTATATCCATCGCTGTTGATTTTGCATCAAGAAAAGAAAGCATAAAAATTCCAATTGACGCTACAATCGTACTCGCGAAAATAATATATCTTGGCTGTACCTTACCAGTTAATGAACCCCCAAGAGGTGAAGCAATCATCATCGCTGCAGCAAGGGGCATAAATAAATATCCAGATTGACTTGCTGTGTATCCCAAAAATGTTTGTGCAAATACCGGTATTAAAAATAATCCTCCCATCATACCCATAAACACAACAAAGTTGTTAATAAGTGCATAAACAAAGGCGGGTATCTTAAAGAATTTCAAATCAACAATAGGCTCTTTTGTTTTCTGTTCGATTTTTATAAATAATCCAAAAAGTGTGACTATTATAAAATATGAAATCATACTTCCTGATGAAAGCCATCCCCAATCGTTCCCCTTCTCCAGCACCAAAACCAGAGATGAAAGCATACCCCCAAGAGTCAGTGCTCCCCACCAATCGAAATGTTTTGATTTAACTGGAGCAACAGACTCGTTAATAAAATGAAAAGCCATCCAGATTCCTATAATTCCAATCGGTAGGTTAATAAGAAACACGGAACGCCATCCAAAATTATCAATAAGTGGACCACCAATAAGCGGGCCAAAAACTGTAGCGGCAGCAAAAGATGATGACCATATACCAAGCGCTTGTGCTCTTTGCTTTCCTTCCTTGAAGGTTATAGCAATAATAGCCATAGCTGTTGGATAATCAGCGGACCCTGCAATTGCTTGAATGATTCTAAAAACAATCATCGATTGAAGATTCCAAGCAAGACCAGCCAGTACTGATCCAACAATAAAAATCGAAAATCCTAATATATATATTTTCTTCCTTCCAAGTGAGTCACCAAGCTTTCCCCAGATTGGAACAAACACTGCATTTGCAATAATATAAGCTGTGGCAATCCAACCTGCAGACGAGATGGTAAGCCCAAAATCATTAATGATTTTAGGCAAAGCCAAGTTAACAATTGTCTGATCAAGACGCCCCAAAAAAGTACCCACTATAACAGTAAGAAGAATCCACCACTGAAGTTTTGTTCTACCTTCCTCCTTATTATTTTGCATAAACCCTTAATTTTACAGACATACCATTCCTGAATTCTGGATGAAGTAAAATATCATATCTAACTTTTATATTAAATTGTTTTATTTCACGTTTATCAGAAATACTAAATAGAGAACCTGATTGATTTGATGTTGGGCTAACCTCATCAACAATACCCATAAATTGTGTACTACCATATGCATCAACGGTAAACACAGCAGTATCGCCAACTTTAATTCTAGATAGACCTTTATCTTCATCAATTTTCCCAACCACTCTCAATTGATTAGGATCAATCATTGATACAACTGTAGCTCCTGCCATAAACACTTGCCCTGGAGTATTTTGCACATTAATAATTACACCTGCAGTTTTTGCAGAGAGTACTTCTGAACCAACTCGTGCTAATGATTGATTAACAGTAACCCTGTCACCCGCCTTAACATAAACCTCTGAAAGAATACCCTCAGCTTCTGGTCCAACATTTATAACTGGAGCAGAAATTTGAGACATATCAATAGAAACATAAGCTGAGGTTGATTTCAAATAAAGAAGACCTCCGAGTATACCAAATATTACTATTATACCAGTCACACTTTGAACCAACGGCCTTTTAAAGAAACTCTTTTTTGTATTGTTAGGATTTTCCATATTTTGTATTTTGATTTTGGGGTCAGGCACCATGGTGCCTGACCCCAAATGATTATTGTTTTACGATTGTTAGAAGTGTCTTATTTACAATAGCTGATTCACCAATTTTTAAATGTGAATCAACAAATGATACAACCCCGTCCATTGGAGCGACAATTGTATAATTCTTATACGCAGCCAAAGCAATTTCATATGACCCCTGCACAGAATTTATTGTAGCTTGTGCAATATTGGCCTCTGAAGATCCATTCTTACCAAGATTTGCTTCTAGCTGACTTAATACTTGATTACGAGTTGTTACAGCTAGATCATATGCGTTTCTATTTGCAACGTAGCTAACAGAACGTTTGTTTGGAATGCTTATTACCCACTTAGTTGAAGCAGAATAATATCCTGATGGAAATTGAATAAATAAACCACATGAACCAAGAGGCTGTGGAGCAAAATATGTTACACTTCCATTACCATCTTCAAGCCCTGTTACATTAAATGAATAGCCTGATACAACACCCGATGAATAAGGTGCTACAACATATTCACCTTCCTTTTCACAGGTGTACGTCCCACTTATCTGTGGAATTAAACTATTATCTACTGTTGCATTTTCATTATAATTATCTTTACCTACTGCAATAAGATTACTAGATAACATTGTTCTATAAGCATTTGCAACCAGCACATCTTGTTGTTTTTTTGCACTAGCATATTGAACATTCAGTGATGCATACTGTGCTTTCGCAAGCTCAAGTGACCCCCTTGCTTGATTCACCGCACCTTTTGCATCATCTGCCTCAAGAGTTGCCAGTACGTCACCTGCTTTTACAATATCTCCAGAACGAACAGTAACTGTAGCGACACGCCCTGCTTTAACAAAAGCAAGGTTCACTGAGTTACTAGATGTTCCTTCAACTGATATAGCAAGATTTTGATCTAAAGGAAGTACGACGGAAGGAGCATTACCAACATAATTATAAAGTGACGCTCCGATAATTATTGCAACAACCATTGATGCTGAAATTACAATTTTAGGTTTCTGAAATATGCTGATTATTTTATTTTTCATTTTTTTTGAGAACTCATGTCGCGTCTCCATCCTTTTGGCGCAACACTGATTAATTAATTAATTTTATTAAGAATAACTGTAAGCTGTTTTTTTTCTTCTTCTGTAAGGGGTACCAACATTTCCCTAATAATTCCAACCTTTATATCCTTAAACATAGAAAACAATTTTATTGTCTTTGGAGTTGCTGAAATAAGAATCCCTCGTCTATCCTTAGGGTCGCTTTTTCGATTAACTAACTTTTTTTCATAAAGTGTTTCAATCAAAGATGTAGCAGATGGTGCTGTAACATCCAAATGAGAAGCTATGCTCTTCATTGTGGGGTTTTTATTCTCTATTACAAACCTAAGAATCTCAAGCTGGGAAATCGTAAAATGAAGATTATCAGCCTCTTTTCTTAAACCAATAACAAATTTCTTGTGAAATTTCATGAAAGCATCCTGAAGCTCATTTTCCATTACAACCTTTGTTACAGCCTTTTTTTTGTTATTTTGGGTTAATTTCATGTATTATACTTAGCCAAATTAAATGTTAGACAAACTAAGTATATATTAATCACAAAAAAAAGCCACCGAGTCTCAGGCTTTATGGTGACCAACCCCATATCTTAATGGTAAATCAAACTAGAAAAACTCCCCCTGAAAACCTTCCGATTTCTCCATAGAAAAATCCTTTCTAATTAGTACATATTCAAAATCATAAAGTGGGGCCAACATACTTGCGTCAACAAAGAACAAACATGTAGCCAGTGCATCAGCAATCATGGCAGTTTTTGCAGTCACCCAAATTGCAATAATTTCATCTGAAGATTCTAATGTTTTTGGATTCATTATATGATTATATTTTCCCCAAGACCTTCTGTTACCTGATGATCCGCAGATACTTCCATTTTGTAATGTACAAACACCAATAACCTGATCTAAGTTTTTTGGATTCTCTAAGCCCACCCTAATTGTATTTTTACCTTTATGCAAAATGTCTCCACCAGCATCAATACAATACTCGTCAACACCTTCGCTATTTAGTAACTCCCCTATTATGTCTACAATATAACCCTTACCTGCCGCTCCAAAATCAAGCATCACAGATTTCTTAACCGTAAGTTTTGGATGAGAATACTCAAATACGTCATTCCATTCTGGAGGCACACTCAATTCATCCTTAGGCTGTAAAGAATAATTAGAGTCATACCCCGCATCAGATAAAAGATTACCCATAAATGGAGAAAAGAAACCGTTTGTCAGATTATAAAGCTCGTGATATATAGACATCATCTTCTCAGCATCTTCTGGTAACCCATATTCCCCTACCTGTTTGGAAATTTTTGTTACAATAGAATCCTCTCTAAATCTTGAATAATTACTCTCAAAAACTTCTATTCTATTTTTTATAATCAAAAGGAGCTCCTCTTCCTTTTGAGAATCGAGCTCCTTATATATATCTATCTGCCATGTTGTACCTATCGCTTTAAAATTAAATTGAGTCATAAATTTCCGTCAATTCAGTATAACGCTAATTATGCAGCTGCTTGTGTCTTTATACTAGACAAAGCTTTATTGAAGCCTTCAGGTGTTAGAGATGAACCGGAGACTTTTGATAACTTAAGGTCTGCAATATTTTTTCCAATCACATACTGTTTATATCCAGAAATAAATTTCTCTTGATACCTTACAGATGTTCTATCTCCTGAGACTGATGTTACATTTGAGTCAGTAATTATATTATTTGCGATTGTAAGACTAACCCTTATTGTCACATCTCCATCTGGTGTTCCATAAGTACCATCGGCAGTGTATGTTCCATTCTTGTAATTATTTGTAGACACACCCTTCTTTGTAGTACCAACCTGCGTTGTTACTACTGCTGGGATGGTGTTGGATGGAGCCTGCGTATTATCATCATCAGACTCAGAATCATCTGAAGTCTGATTATTTGCAACTACATTATTTGATACCTCCGATGTACTTTGCTGTGTTGATGTGTCAACAGCTACATTTGAAGAGGTTTTTTCCTGCGAATATGTGACTATTACAACAGCAAGTACAGCAACGACACCCAGTAATATTCCGTTTTTTTTATACAATTGATTATTTGAATTCATTATTTTGTTTTATATTTAAACTTTTATTTTAATAAGGCCTGAGATTGCACTTGATCTTTCTTTTGCTGTATACAAAAGACATCTGCTCCATTCATAAACACAACAAGGGTTCCTATAGCTATTCCCAAATCTCTGACACCAGTATCTCCATATCCAACAACCCACATAATATCTAGCATATGAAGGCCTAACAAAAGAGCTGATAATCTTGTAAATAAACCAAACATGAGCGCAAGGCCAAACACTAATTCAAAACTAGCATTTAGAAATACAAAGTTTGATGCACTTATATTGGTCATTGAAACCAAGGATTCAGGAATATAAGCCACCCACATACTATTATGCAGGAATTGTTGCAAACTGAACCACAATATGACTGCCGCCATACCAATTCTTAATACCACAGGAGCATAAAGCTCCAGAAAATACGTTGTTTTATTTATCATAATTATTATTATACACCAGCACTATCACACCACCTATACTATTAGTACGATAGTTATTAGAAAAACTTTCACTATAACATTTGGGGTCAGGCACCATGGTGCCTGACCCCAAATTACAAACTCTATCTGTCCCACTCAAAACCTCTCCCAAAATGTCCCCAGGTACATGTATCCTTAAATTTTACGTCCTTGAAATTTAGATGATTATTTATTCCAGCTGGAGTTAAATCATAATCTGTAATCTCAACCTCTTTTCCATCAATAACAGCAATAGCCATAACCGGCTCATTTTTCCCAATGGCATATGCAAGCTTCGTAAAAACCTCATTTGCATTATGTTTCTTAAGCAAATCAATTGCAATTTTACGTGCCATGTAAGCGCCTGATCTATCAACTTTTGTATAGTCTTTTCCAGAGAATGAGCCACCACCAATTGTTATTTCTGGTCCATAATTATCAACAATCAATTTCCTACCAGACAGTCCCGTATCTGCATCAAACCCACCTTGATCCCATTCTCCTGCTGGATTAATTAAATATTCGTCAGCTTGGATAATATCTTTTACGATTTTCAGAAGCTCATCATTTTTTGAGTTTTGAAAACTTACGACAACTGTAGTGACTTTACCATCCTCAATTGTAACTTGAGTCTTTCCATCGTAAGGATAAACTTCAAAAACTTTCTTACACAAATTTCTAGCCAACTCATATTCTAAAGGTAATAATGATACGGTCTCATTTGTTGCATATCCCTTCATAATCCCCTGATCTCCAGCTCCTCCAGTATCAACACCTTGTGCAATTTGAGGACTTTGTAAAACTAAATTTGATATTATTTTATATGAATCACCTACGATACCCTTTACAATCAACTCAATATCAGGATTTGCTTTTGATGTAACTTCTCCATTTATTGTAATCAAACCATGACCACCCATCACCTCTACTGCAACTCTACTTTTTATATCTTCTTGCATATATGCATCTAGAATACTATCTGCGATAAAATCGCAAATCTTATCTGGATGCTTTGGACTAACAAATTCTGCTGTTCTTTTCATATTTGTACGAATCGCCACAACACCCATATTATTTAAATGAGTGTAGTAGCCTATTAAATTAAAAATTCCTCATAAAGAGGAAAGATAGATGACTAGTCTTATCTTTCCATAATAATGCTTTCGCACTATCTGGCTGGATTTAGCACCTACTCATTTCTGAGGGTTGCCGATGGGTCGTTGAGCCAGTTGCTCTCGCCATACTCGTGATACAACTAATTTAGTTGTGGCTACATTGTAGCACTACTCAGTTTGCAATACAATCACGCTCTATTAATTATTTGATTAATGAGCATGATTAGGTTAAAATTATCGTATGGAAAGTCTAAAATCATTCAGTCAATTATCAGGAGGAACAGAATCAGAGCCAACTCCTGAATTACAGCAACCTGTTGAGAGAAAAGAAAAACATATAGAGATGCTAGAAAAAATGGGTTTATCACCTGAAGATTCTGAAAAGATCCCTCCCAAGGATTTCTTTGATTTAGCGATGAATAAATGTGGATACATGGCTCCAAATTTTAGAGATAGTTCAAGAAGAATCATACTTATGAGTACATATCAAAAAGCATTCATAGAATACTATGGACTTAAGGGACCAAAGAAAAATGTTGAATTCTCCAAAATTTTCGACAAAATGTATAGAGATGGAGAAATAGATTTCATACCTCATACAAAGGGCAAAGATTCGTTTTTAGCTTCACCTATAGTTGAGGAATAGAATGAGGATACTTACCAAGCTGAAATCCAGTCTTAATTCACGTATAATTTTCTCAATCGTATTATTCTTAGTATGCATGTCCCTAGATTTCTCGGTAACTAATTTTTATATTCAAGGAAATATAAATTTGGAGGGGAATTTACTAAATATTTATTCATTTTTTATTTTATTTTTATTTATAAAAACCAATGTTATACTAATTAGTATAACATAGATATTCTCGGCTACTAAAAATTATCGTTAATTTATAAGAATCCAGAAGCTACAACAGAAGATACAAAGATTATTTCTTAGTAAGATATTTTCGAACCTGTCATTAGGAGATGATAACATAACGCCAGAATACACATTGGCATTTAAATTTCTTACAGAATGACTACCTGTAATAAATGATAGTTTAGAACCACAAAACTATGGCTCTAACAAAGGAAAAGAGAGCACTTTCGTGCCCTCTCATCCTGTCTTGCTCCGCGGGTAGGATTCGCCCCTCGCCCTTCGGGCTCGAAATTCGTGCCCTTATCTCGCGGAATCAGGCAAAAGAAAAAACGCCAGCTGTGCTGACGCCTTTTCTTCTGCTGCTCCGAACTTGGGGCGATGTTCGAATTATTGTTGTAAATTCTGAATTAATGGATTTTCAATTGTAAATATATCGCTCGCTGCATTCATACCAAGACCTGAATTTTCTATTTGAACTTGATAAAGACCTGGTAAAATATCTGACGGTATATTCCAAGTATATGTACCTATTGATACACCCGGGTTCGGATTAAAATATGTATAATCATGTCTAGATGAATCATAAATTCCCCAACCTAACATAGCTGAAATGGTTATTACACGCATTGGACCACTCCAGTTAATTTGGACTGACTTTCCTGCTTTCCAGACTGTTGATTTGTTTGGGGAGATTATTTTTACAGCAGAACCTCCATTTGTATTTGAAGTATTAGCAGATGTGGATACATCATCAAGCACGCTATTAGTTTTATTAGTAAAAATAATAGTTGGAATAATCTCATCGATTCCTACGCCACCAACATTGTTCACAGCACGGCTATAACTAGAAATTTCAAGAATATTCCCTTTTGAATCCACAGGAATAAACACCATCTCTCCCCCACCACCAGATATTTCATTATGATAAATAACCTCAATCGCTTTTTTACCTCCCACAGTTATATTTCTTTTTATCACATTAGAATACTCGGGATTCTTGACCTCATTATCTACCGTTTCCTCATAAGTAAAATTTCTTCCAAGCACCTGGTTGTAACGAATACCCTCTCTAAAATCTAAACTATTAGCAAAACTAATTTCTATACCCGTACTCTGTTCACTGACCGTAGGTTGCCCCATTGTTGGTGGGTATTTAAAAGTAAAATCTATTTTATCATTAGTGTATGTTGACCAATTTTCATTTACATCATTACCCAAGGTTGGAACAACCGGAAACACATCAACTGTAGTTTTTAAAGTTTTTTTATTAATATTGTCTGAATTTTTAATAATCGAAGATGTGGTTGATGAGGAATTATTTGTTAATTCTTTTACAGGCGAAGGATTCTCTGGCGTAGATTCTTGTTTTATTTTATTGTTTGAAGTGTTTTGCATATAAAAATATGTTGCCACCCCAACCCCTAATAAAACTACAACCATCATCATTAGAGGAACTATAAATCCTCTTTGTGTATTTTTCATATTACAATTGTATCAGAATCAAATATTATATACATCTTTTTATTTTCACTCTAATCGCGGGTAGGATTCGCCCCTCCTCCGTCGAAATTCGTACCCTTCTCTCGCGGATCAGTTAGAAATAAAAATGCACCAGACAAGCTGGTGTTTTTTATTCTAATGCTCCGCGGACTTGATTCTGTTCGACTAGCACTCATTGAGGATGGTTTGGATGATTTAGCGAAGATTGAGAAAGTTAAAAAGAAACAGAAGTCCAATATATAATTTAATACTTATTCAGGTTGGGTTGTCTCTTTCATTTTTTTGAATCTAGCTAAAGCTTCTGGTGTAACTTTTTCAACAGAACTCATACCGTCTGTTACGCTTAAATATTCTCTAAATCCACCATTTACTCCAACTAATCCCATTTCAGATGGTTTTGCAACTTCTTTTGTAATTCTTCCCATAGGATCAGCATCCCAATCTGGTTCCTTATTAGAAGCTATTCTTCCAGCTCTTACATCACGGACGAACCATCTTTTTCCATCAGCAATTACTTCCTCTCCAACATTGAAATGTTGTCCGTTAAAAAGAAAAGCACCCTCTTTTAATTTGTCTTTATTTTCATCAGTCATGTATTTTACTTTACGACCTTCCATGCCGTCCTCCATTTCAGTGGCACGGCCATTAAAAGCTCCGACTTGCTTTGGTGGATTCTCATCTTTACTAGATCTGTCGCTCTCCAGAGTGGAAATTTGATCCTCGAGTGTCTTAATCCTTGCTCTTTCACTTGAGATACTGGGAGGTTCTTGGGAAGAGCCCTCTTTCATTCCTAAACTACCTCGAATTGACGACAGCTTGTCTGCCGTAAACTCGATACCATTTTTAATTGTTTCAATAGCAGAAACACGTTTCAATACTTCTCCACCAATTTCTTGTTCAGACAACATCTCTTCCTTAGGTTCGGGATTTTTTTCAACATTATTTTCTAAGCCTGATTCTATAGACTCACTCCCAACAAAGGTTATGTCCTGACCATCTTCAATCTCTGCGCCATTAGCGTCATGTTTCTTTTCCTGTGGAACTGGATGATTTTTTTCAAAGGAGATCATTGTTTGTATATTATAATTATTAGTAAAGTATACAACATACAAGGAAAAAAAGAAGCCCATACCTAGGTATAAAAATAACCCCATATTAATGGGGCTATTTTCGTCGGCTCGCTTGGCAGTTCGCATTCCGAACCTTTGACTGGTCAAAAGCTGTGGGGGACATAGAAACAACAAACAAAGAAATTAATCACCTGTTGTCTTTAATATAAAGATAATATCGTAAGTATCGTCTGTGGATTTTGAAAGGCTGGGAGGGGATACTCCTTTTACACTAGTCCCCGTCAGTTATAGAAAAAAAGTAGTGTTACCTATTAACTTAAGTAATTATAAGTTATGCGTAGAATTCTTGATTGTTTCATTAACGATATCAGAAACAGTCTTTGTAGATACTGCCTTTCCACAAATTGCTCTCAATTTTTGTTGACCAACTTCTCCATAAATCCATACGAAAAATACCGTGTCAGGATTATCTATAAAAGATATGTCTGCCTGTACTCCCCCATAATCATTATCTGAGGCATCCAAAATTACAAACTTGCTTTGATAATATTTCTTACTAAAATTATTCAAACCACAATTCATATCCTTGCTTATATTCTCTAAAGCTTCTACTTCCAATCCATTATTTGTTCCATCCAAATATCCATTTAGAGCAGTACGAATTTGTTTTATGTATGGACTATTAAAAATTTCTTCTTCAGTTGGGTTTTTTCCAATTACAGGAGGGTTTTCTACCTCGAGGTTTTTTATAGCACCTTCTATTTTAGCTGGATCTACAGTCCCCTTTTGTGTTTCAGAAACAACAGGAGCTTTAGTAGGTTGAACTTGAGACCAATACAAAACACCAGCTAAGATAACCAGAGCAGAGACGATAACTATTATGTGTTTATATTGATTTATTTTTTTCATATGGTTATTCTATCACACGCAACTAAAATATGTCTTAAGAAAAACAATATCAGATGGACTTTTGGATACATTATGGAATAATTAAGTAGTAATTTAGTTATGATTTTCCAATGAAATAATATGAAAAAACACCCATCTATAAGACAAGTCAAATATGCCTACGGATTAATGAATGAAAATAAAACCAAACAGCAAATAGCCCTTGATTCTGGTTTCTCGCCAAGTACTGCCCGAGTTCCCAACTCAATCGAAAATAAGATAGGTTTTAAGCTTGCTATCGCTCAGATAGCTGGAGAGATGGAGAACGTCGCTATGAAGCTCATGTACGAGCTTGAGGTGCGTGATATGAGTAAGATGGACAACAAGACCTTACTTTACTCTCTTGATGTAATTTCAAAGACTCACGAGCGTTTTATGGCCAAAATCTAATAAACATAAGGAATTTCCATACTTCAACATTCAAACTCCACTTCCCTTTATATTTATTTAAAATGTGGTAGTATTTTAGTACAACTTAATAAAAGAAGTAGCCTAAACCTATGTTGAAATATATAGGCATGGTGAAAAAAGTCCTGACAGACATAAAAAACCCATCATATGGGGTGTCTGTCAGGCCGTACTGGGAAACTGGTATTGGAGAGCGCAAGCTCTCCACTCATGTGGTGGGCTTTTTGCGTTCTTGATTATATTTATTTTAAATAAAAATACATGAAAAAATATCTTTCAATTATAGTCCTACTTATAATAATAACTCCTTCGATTGCCCTAGCCTCGTGGTGGAATCCCTTCACTTGGGCATGGCTTGGTAAAACTATAAATACTCAAACTATACAGGAATTGTCAACTACAACATCATCGGTTGCAACATCAACTTATAAGAATATTCATGCAACTACTTCAATAAATTTAATAGGTGATAAAGCTAAAAAGTCTTCAAAAACAGAAGTTCATATTCAAAAACAATCAAATGTTGAACCTTATATATCATCAGTTCAAGATCTGCCACAAAAAACTAACGAGGTAGAAAAAAGTTCCTTATTAAAACAAGATGAATCTATTAAACCATATATAGATATTAAGGTTAATGGGCAAGATGGTCCAATTACCGTAAATTTGAACTCTTACGTTACTGTTTCTTGGACATCAAAAGGTGTTCTGTCTTGTGTTTCAAATAAGAACAACAAGTCACTTTCTGGTAGTGAAATTATAAATATTAATGCACAAACAACAAACCCTTTCGTAATTAAATGTGTTTCTACCGATGGAGATAATGTGTCTGACTCAGTGTCACTAAATATCAACGGTTCAAATATTGAAAATATAGATCCTTATGGTGTAGTACCCTTGAAATCAGGCGATGTTTATACTCCAGATCAACTAAACTTAATTGACTGTACATATCATGGAACTAACTGTAAACCAATGACCACCATTTACCAAGATGTTCAACCTGCTTCTGTTCAAAAACAAGTCTTTGATTGTTGGTCATATCAAGTAGAACAGAAAAAACTCGATGAGAGTTATGCCCAAAATGGAACCCTCTTTTCTGGTGCCAGAGCAAATGCAGATAGCGCCCTAAAAGCAAAATATGCGAGTTGTTTTTAATTCAAGTATATGAAAAAAATAATAACACCATTTATAATAGCAATTATTTTTATAACTACTGCTTACCAGTGGAATCCAGAAAATTTAAATAACCCTATTGATAAAAAGACCACAAATCAATCTGAGCAAAAACCTGTATCCGAGGCGCCTATTTCTACTACCACAAAAAATGTTCATGAGGAACCAAAAAAGATAGTCACTGAAAATACCGAAACTACGTCTATTTCAAAAACCAACACAATACCAACAAAAAATACAAAATCGAATATTGCAACTAGTACAACCGATCCCTATGGTATTTTATCAACATCAGGTATTGCATACACCCCAGCAGAATTAAAAGCCATTGAAAGTGCTTATGCTGGAGTTTATGACCCTGCGATCAATACAGCCTTAAGCAAAGTTGATACTATGCAAAGAGAACGATCTGCAATTGCTGAGGCATCATTAGAATCATCATCAGGAAGAAATGTTGGTACAGTGGTTCTCTCTGAATCTGGATGTGATTATTATTTAGTTGAAACAAGTTTAGGCTATTCACTACTCGAATGGTATGGAGGTTTTGTCCAAGTAGAAGGGGGTATTATATATGGGAACCTAAACAGTTATGGGATGAAAGATGTCACAAACAGGAGCGGACGAAGCGGTAGAGCTTGGGTGGAGGACTACATGCTTTCAAAATCAAGAGCGATGGAAAAATATTACGATAAGTGTAATTAGCAAAACTTGTATTAGACAAGACTAAAATTTGACTTTTACAAATAACTTGCTAGGCTTATATAGAAGCTCTTTGCATCGTAGTAAATTTTCTGGAGAATTGATTTGTTGTATGGGACAGTTATGATCAGTCAAATTCAAAGGGAATGTTCAGAACAATATATTTAAAATAGATAACTCCCGCCTTATGGTAAGTTATCAAGGGTAAATGTGTGAAGCTGACAATCTAATAGGTTTTTCCTATTAAGTTGTCAATTTTACATATTAACAATCATGTAGAAAAGACAACCCCCAAAGGGTTGTTTTTTGTTTAGATAGAAGCAACAAACCTATTTATTCAAAACTCCAACACTTACTTATTAATATTAATCTTGTTTTGTGTGATAGCTCTAAGTGAAGAATCTAATCAGTTACCACTTAGGGTTATCACACGGCATGTAACTGATTATATGAACAATATAAACATCCTCGCCAAAACTTTTGGCGAACAAAAACGTTGGGTAAATTACAAATTAATTGAAAAAGACGGTAAATTAATAAAGCCTCCATTCAAAACAGACGGGAGTCTCGCATCATCGACCGACAGCGGTACATGGTCTAACTACGAAGATGCTATAAAATCATCTCCTAATGTTGGCATAATCTTTACTCCAGATAAATTACTTCTTGGTATTGATATTGATCACTGTCTTGAAGACGGGGTGATTTCTCACGTAGAAAAAGAAAAGATTGAGAAACTAGTCATCAAGGCAAATACTTATACAGAAATATCCCCCTCCAATACAGGACTGCATTTATTTCTTTCTTTGACTGAACCTCTAGAAATTCTAAAAAATAAAAGTGCCCCTTTTGAAGTTTATATATCTGGGCGTTATTTTACTGTAACAAACAACCCATACATAGAAGCTCGTCCTGTTCGTACAGTAACACCAGATGAAGCTTTTAAACTACTATCAATTATTGGTTATCCTTGGAATAAAAAAGAAGACTTTCAACAAAATATTGTAACGCTTAATACTTTATCACTCAGTGATGAAGAGATTATAACTAAAATATTCTCTTCAAAAAATGGAGCCAAAATTAAATCACTTTACAATGGCGACATATCAACATACGGTGACGATGATTCTTCAGCAGACCTAGCATTATGTTCTTACCTAGCTTTTTGGACACAAAAAGATCACAGTCAGATTGAACGTGTATGGCTCAATTCCCCTCTTGGTAAAAGAGAAAAAACTCAATCTCGTAAAGACTATAGAGATAGAACTATCGAGACTGCGATAAATGGTTGTTCAGAAGTATATTCAAAATCAAGACAACAGAAAGAAGATAAGTCTGACGTTAACAATATTCAGACGGAAGTAGCAAAAGATAACACATTACTTAATGAGATTTGTAACCGAAGTGATGTAACACTATTTTGTGATGAGCAAAAAGATACTTATATTGCCTTAGACATTTTGGGGCATCAAGAGATTTGGCCTTGTGATGGTAGTTCAATAAAAAATTTACTAGCTTATATGTCTTGGAATAAAAACAAAAAACCTCTAGGTTCAGAGAGTACTAAAAGCATAATAGCCGTAATGGAAGGTAAGGCACGTTTTGAAGGAAAAGAGATTAAATTACACAATCGTGTAGCTTGGCACGATGGCAGTCTTTGGTATGATCTTACAAATAAACAGTGGCAGGCAATAAAAATATGTGAAAGCGGTTGGGAAATTATAGGCAAACCACCAATCATCTTTAATCGATACAGCCACCAGCAGTCTCAAATTACTCCGAATCAAAACGGAAATATAGACTTATTTTTAAGGTATATAAACATAACTAATCCAGAACACCGTTTGTTATTCTTAGTTTTTTTAGTTAGTTGTTTTATCCCAGATTTTCCTCATGTAATGCTCGTGATATTTGGAGCCCAAGGATCGTCTAAATCAACTTTTTCAAAATTGACGAGAATGACAATAGACCCATCAATGATTGATGTTGTTGCGTTACCAGAAAAATAAAATGAACTTGTACAGATACTTGCGCATCATCACGCCGTATTTTTTGACAATGTATCTCACGTCAGTGAAGATACATCAGATACAATTTGTCGAGCAATTACTGGTAGTGGTTTTTCAAAAAGAAAGCTCTACAAAAATGATGAGGATATCATATACAAATTTAACAGATGTTTAGGAATTAACGGAATAAACCTTGTTACTATTCGACCAGATTTACTTGAAAGAAGCCTACTAATAGAATTGGAAAGAATTGACCCGACAAAGAGAAAGCATGAAAAAGAACTCTACGAGAATTTTGCACAAGATTTACCATCTATTTTGGGAGGAATATTCGATATATTAGTAAGAACTTTAGAAATCAAGTCTACAATCAAAATTAACTCTCTACCTCGTATGGCAGACTGGACTATTTGGGGATGTGCAATTTCAGAAGCATTAGGATATACAAAAGAAGATTTTTTGAAGGCGTATGAAAATAATATCAACAGGCAGGCTGAAATGCTGTTAAATGAAAATATCATAGCTACTACGTTATTTTCATTCATGGAAGATAAATCAAATTGGAGAGGAACTGCTAGCGAACTTCTGGATAGTCTATATTCAAAGACTCCTACGGATTATTTCGCTAAGTATGAGAAGTTTTGGCCAAAAAGTGCTGGCTCTTTATCTCGTAAATTAAATGAACTAAGCACGTATCTAAAGCAAATGGGAATAGTTGTAAACATTAGTACTACTGGCAAGGAAAGGTACATTGATATAAAAAATATTTCTAAAGCTAAGGAATCTATAGAGAAAAATAAGCAGATTCCTATTGGCGTTAGAGATGACGATACTTACGATATTTTATCAATACCAAAAAGAGACATTTTTGCTTAGACCCTTAACACCAACCAAGATGTTAAGCAAAGAAATTATTAGTGAGTTTCAGGAGGTTCTAAAAGAAGAGTACGGCAGGAACGTAACCTTTCAAGAAGCATCCTCAATACTTTGTGGTTTGGTGGCCTATTTTGACACGCTTGCAAAAATAAACCATCTTATGCAACAAGACCCCTGAGTGATATACTGGGTAAAATACTTATAAATTAATCTAACAACCATGGAAACTAAAGCTGTATCATACTGTAGGGTGTCATCTAAAGAACAAGAGGAGTCTGGCTATTCCCTACCATCACAGGAGAAGTTACTTGCTGAGTATGCAAACAGGAAGGGATTAGATGTGACTAAAGTATTTGCTGTAGCTGAATCTGCAAGTGGAGCAAAACAAAGAAAGATATTTAGTGAAATGATGGAGTATATGGAAAATAAGGGCATATCTATATTGTTATGTGAAAAAGTTGATCGTCTATCGAGAAATTTAAAAGAAGCTGTGGTTGCAAATGATTGGATTGAGGCTAATCAGAAAAGACAAATTCACTTTGTAAAACAAAATCTTGTTATACACAAAGCTTCTAAATCTGATGAAAAATTTCGTTGGGATATTGAGATTGTTTTGGCGAAGAAATTTATTTCAAATTTATCAGAAGAGGTTAAAAAGGGACAGAAGGAAAAAATATCTCAAGGTTGGTTACCAACAAAACCCCCTCTAGGATATATAACGACTGGAGACAAAGGTCACAAAATACATCTAGTTGATACAGAAAAATCTTCTTATATCAAAAAGATGTTTGAGCTTTATTCTACAGGCAACTATTCCATACCCGCCCTTGTTGAGGTCATGTACACAGATGGTTTCAGAAACAGAGAGGGTAAAAAGGTTGGAAAGTCTAGATTACACGACCTGTTATCAGACCCTTTCTACTGTGGAGAAATGAAATGGAATGGCCAAATATATTCCGCAAAACATAAACCTATTATCACAAAAGAACTATTTGATTTAGTTCAAGAAAAGATGAATCGTAAGTTTAAAATTCCTAGATATCAAAAACATTTACCAATATTTAAAGCTAAAATCGAATGTGAGGAATGTAATGGAACTATTACATGGGAAACCCAGAAGGGTCATTGGTATGGTCATTGTAACCACCATAAAAAATGTGGTCAAAAAAATTGGTGGAAACAAGAAAAGGTTGAGGAAAGGATATTCCCATACTTTGAAGGAGTAGCACCCAAAACCGCTAAGGTATTACAAATTATTGAAAGAGCAATTATAGAGAGTCACAGTGATGATACAAAAGATAATTCTAATTCACTAATTGAAGTTAATAGACGTATAGAGACATCACAACGTAGACTAGAGGCAATTTATGAAGACAAGATTGATGGAAAAATTTCTATTGATTTTTACAACAAGAAATTTACTGAATACACAAAAGAAAATGAGGAGGCTACAAAATTATTAGTCAAAGCCAGTAAGGGAAATATAAAATATTATGAATCGTGTTTCAAAATTCACGAGCTTGCTTCAAATGCTTCACTTATCTACAAGAGCCCTAAAGCCACAACGGAGGACAAAAGACTACTTCTTAGTAAGATATTTTCGAACCTGTCATTAGGAGATGATAATATAACGCCAGAATACACATTAGCCTTTAAATTTCTTACAGAATGGCTACCTGTGCTAAATGATAGTTTCGAACCACAAAACTATGGCTCTAACAAAGGAAAAGAGAGCACTTTCGTGCCCTCTCATCCTGTCTTGCTCCGCGGGTAGGATTCGAACCTACGACCAATTCGTTAACAGCGAACTGCTCTACCACTGAGCTACCGCGGATTGTTTACATCATTCCCTGTGTAGGGCTTGATACAAAGATAATAGCAAAATGTACATCTTTTGTAAACTCTATAATAGGTTAGGTTTTAAAGGGCTACACCCCACCCATATTTCCCCATCTACCTTGTCACCATTATGTCCCCAGAGGCTGTAGTTTCAGCTACATCAGACTTAACTGTCACTCTTCCTGTTATGTCTTGAAGTATCAGATATCCTGTATCATAGCTGTCTGGAGTCTCCCAGAAGGCGCCTGTTTTCTTTGGATCAAAGGGTAATGAGGAAATATAGGTCGGGGAAATACAATCCGCTATATCAAACACTCCAGCCCCAACTCCACTCTTCATAGGCTCAAATGTTGTTGGTATATTTTTTGCCTCCCCATTACAACTGAATACCCCACCATTATCTGCAATGTTTTGACTCACTGCATTTAGAACTGATGCAACATTTGCGGTACGTTGAGAATCTCTTGCTGTCTTAAATTGCTTGGCAGGATTCACTGCGACCAAAACAACAGTTGCAAGAATTGCCAGAATTCCAATTACCACTAAAACCTCTATCAAAGTAAAACCAGCAGTAGCACCAACTGTACTGGATACATTAGTATTTTTCTTCACAAACTTATACTTCTTCAAAAAATTTGAAATAGCGGTCTTTTGTGCCACGCTTTGATTACGCGTCACAGGAACAGCTCTTCCAATTACATTTATTTTATTCATGTTCAAATCGTATCAAAGCAACATAAAGAATCTCTAAATATTTTCTAAAGAATCGATAAAGTTATTTATGAGATGTAGTTTACTAATATATGACCTATATTCATCCAATCTCCACTCTACATATATCCTTGAACGATTACCCTCATCTACAAATTGATCTTTTCCTACCCCACCAACACTTAAAACACCGAGGGTGCTGTAACCTTCTATTATAGATCTATAGCTGCAACCGGAGCCTACATCACAAGCTTTCAATTCTATCACTTTGCAATTGTAGTTTTCAGAGCCACTTCTACCATTTATTGAATACCTAGAGATATTTGCATCTACCTGACCAATGACTCCCATACCATTACCATTTGCCCCGACGTTGTGTATCCAATAATTATTGTCTATAGGTGAATTTATTTCCAATCTCTGTAGATAGTCAATTAAATCAGTGTTTAATGATGGATACTTTGCTAAGATATTTGAAATCTGTCCAACACACAAAAAAGAGCTCTGCAAAGCCCTTTCTGACTTTATTATTTCTCTCACATTATCAGCAATTTTCTTCTGATTTTCAGAGTATTTTATCATCATCAAAAGTAATGACATTGATACTATTATGACAAAAATAAGCAATGCAAAACCATTCTCATACACTCGCAAAATCACACGATTCCCAGATTTCTTTCTTTCATTAAATTTTAGCACCAAGAAACTATATCAAATAGACATAAAGTCACGATAAAGAAAAGGTAAAGAATTACCCTACTTTTAATTTTACGCGGAATATTCCAGCGACTGTCTATATATTACAATATCTCAAACCTCTTCTTGTACCCTAGATTCCAACCACTTTCTTTCTTTCTATTTTTAACCACCACAGGAATGCAACTATACCTATTACAGAAAGGATAAGTCCAACCTCAGAGAAATATTTTCCAAATAGATGCCATTTTCTACCAACCAAAACTCCAAGCATTAAATAAGCGACAGACCAAACTGTTGCACCGACAATATTCCATAGGTTAAATGTCTTGAAGTCCATACCAGTTGTCCCTGCTACTATTGGAACAGCGGGACGTATTGGGCCAATAAATCTGGCCATAACAAGGCTTTTTGCCCCATATTTATCAAAAAAAGAATGCCCCACCTTCAGATTTTTTGTACTTAAATATCTATGATGATCCTTGAAGAATCTTCTGCCGTATTTACCCAGGGAATAACTAATCATATCACCAAGTGTCGCACCTATTATTGAGGCAATTACACATGGGAAAAAATGCATATAGCCCTGAGAAATTACTGAGCCAAAATAAAGCATCACAATAACTCCTGGAAATACGGCTCCAACAGGACTTGATTCTAGACCTGAAATTATAAAAACTATCAAATAAACAAGAACGCCCATTGATGCAAAATAAGGCATTGAGTCTATTATTGGTTTGATTAGAAAATCTAACATAGATTGATTATATCAGAAAAAATGACTTTTACTTAGGGAAAATTAAAGCAGTACGGCTAAATTCACGATGCACAACAAATAACTGAATTTGACTAGTTAGTCCTTATAAACTGTCCGTTACCGTATTGATAATATGAGTTTGAGTTGGAATAATAATTTTGATTTTGATACCCATATCCACTATTGTTGCCATTATTACCATAGCCATTGTTTACATAAGCAGGATAACCAGTACTTGCTTGATAGTAAAGAGAGATTGCCGCTGTGCCCGCTGCGGTTGCTGTAGTTTGACCTATACCACCATATACACCAACGTTGCCACTATTTGAATTACCGTACGTAGTATTATAAACAGGAGTCTGTTTTCCAAAAGTATCCATTGTAGTGCTTATGCCATTGTTCGATGTGTTATTTGGCACATAAACTATCTGAGGATAATATTGAAATTGATATGGCTGACCTATACCATTATTATTAGTTTGATTTGGTACGTAGGTTATTTGAGGATAACTTTGATATTGATACGGCTGATTGTAGTTTGATGCAGAAGAATAGTACGAATAGTTATTGCTACCCCCACAACCACTGTAATCGCCATACCCCCCGTAATTATAATCATAAGAACCGCCACATGCCTCTACCTTATTAAAAGGCACAGCAACAAACATAATAGCAAAAATAGCCATAGAAATTACAAATGGGAAAGTGGCATTTTTAATGTATTTGTTTGTAGCGATATTCATAGGCTTATTTATATCTGGATATTAGCACATATATGCCATTTGTAAAGAGGTTGCTAATTAATCTTGAAAGTACTAAATATCTTATCGAAAATTGAAAAGTATGGACTACTATCTTCCTTTGCTATTGCATACAATCCAAAAATGCTCCTATCTCCATTTTTATCGCTTACACAAATATCCGCATGATATGTGCTATCACCCCCAGAAGTTACCGCGTATTTAATATATGAACCAACACCAAATTGACCTAGATCAATAAACTCGGAACTTTTAACTTTGACACTTGTTGAATTACTTAATCCAAAAGTATATTCTGCACAAGTTCCCATTATCGACAATGTACTAAATACTATTGTTCTACCCTCTGGCTCTGTAAATGTTATCATCGTACCCTTATCAAAGTTCTCCTTTCTTTGCCAAGTATCTGGAGCACGGAATGAAAAATTTAGACCTTTATATGCATAATTATACGGATACCAAATTGATGTACTTTCAGATTGTTCTTTAAATAACCTCGCCTCTGCAATTTTGCGCATAGAATATATAAAAGGGACCGCTGGACTGGTGGCAACAGATGAGTCGCCACCTTCTATAGATGTGCTAGTTGCAACATCATATCTAATCACCTTATTGACCGATGGCTTACCAATCTTATCGCCACTCACATAAAAACCTCCAATCAATGTTGCAACGTTATCACTAATTTCTACTGATGAGATTGATGGCGAATATACACCATAATTAAATGGGACGATAGTGTATCGAGGTAAAGGTACAGAAATTATAGAGCTTGAAGAACTAACCGCTGGAGCGGGAGCAACGACAGCAATTGGAGCTTCTGAAAGCAGAGTATAAAAATTATTTGTTATAGTTTTGTTTGCTGTACCATTTTCAGTTGCAGATATAGAAATTACAGCATCATTTATGCCGTCTTTATTTAAATCGCCGATAGCCCAAATTTTATCTAGCTTATAATATGGGAAACAAAGTCTTTCTGTTGGCGTGTTGTAGCAAACATCCCCCATCGCCTCTCCATTTGATAAGGTAATATTTACACCATTCTTATCATTATTGGTTTTAATTAGATACTGAGAGCCACTTGCTGCCATGATAATATTTGAGACATCAGATGAATTTGGATCAACACCTTCTCCAAACGTGATCTTGCCAATAGCACCAACACCACTGTTTATTCCACCGCCTGCAACAGTCTTTGCAGTGTTGACTGAATTTTTAATATTTTTAAGCACAGTAATTGGCGAATCTATAAGACTTTTGATTGCAACTTCCTCAACTGTCGGAGCTTCTGAACCTGCGGGATTTTGATCTGTAATTGGGCCTCTAAGTACAGCATCTTCTTGTTGTTGCTTCTTAGTTACTATAGATTGAAATAGCTTTCCTTGCTCATTTATACCAATATAGTATGCAGCTACCGCAAGTAGTGTAAGACCTATTATAAAATAGAAAACAAAAGTAACAGAACCTTTATTTTTTAAGATTCTGTCATTGTCCATGTTCGAGTGTTTTTTTTCGATATTCAAAAACATAGTAATATTATATCACTATAAGTAAAAAAGTTTAAGAATTATAATGCAAGAAATCCGAAAATGATTACATAGTTAAAACCTCCTTCACCTTCTCCACAATTTGATCTAAGGTGTAGTTTGTTTTAACTAGAAAAACGGTAGTTCCCTGCTCCATTGCATGAGCGACACTCTCTGGCTTATCAATTGATGTAAGCATCATAACTTTTGCATGTTCTCCCCAAGGATCAGTTCTTAGTTTTTCTAATGTCTCCCAACCACTCATATTTGGCATTTTTACGTCAAGCAAAATTACGTCTGGCTTTATTTCAAATGCTTTCTTTAGACCAATTACTCCGTCTCCAGCTGATTCAGCGATAAAACCTGAGAAGTTTAGTTTATCTACTAAAACGGAAGAAAGGTTCTCGTCATCATCAATTACTAATACTTTTTTCTTAATAGTTACTGCCGGCTCAGCAGCTGTGTTTACGTCTAGATTTGCATCAGTTTGATTTGTTGTGTTTTGTTGTTCCATGATGGTTATATTATAGCCTTAATTTGGGGTTTTGGCCAAGGTAAGTAGTTAAATCAGTTTCCCATGCAATAATCACCTAATTCAGAAGGCCCTTCTCCCCAATCTATTATTTCCTTATTCCAGTAGGAACTCGTAAATGGAAAAGAAGGTTGACCATACAATTGACTATCAATATCTTGAAGATAAATTTGTATATAATAATTATTAAATGTTTTAATACCACCGCAAGAGTAGTAGCGTGAAAAATACTCCGATAACTCAACAGGATCGGTGACATAAGCTATATACATATAACCCAACTTAGGAAGAGAGATTAGTGATTTAGTCAAATCACCCATATATAGCTTTTTTGTTTTAAGTAAAGCGCTTACATTATCAGTAACTTCAGTTAAGGTAGATGCGGGTACACCAAGTTGGTACTGATCTTGAAGCCAAGAGCCTAGAGGAAATTTCGGATATGATCCAAAACTTGTCCTATATAACTCCAAGGCCTTGGCAAATTCCTCCATATCACTTCTCACCTTTGATATCTGAGCCTTTTGTCTCGCTGTATTTACTGAAGCCAAAACAACAGATGAAAGCAAAGCAATAATTGAAATAACCACCAGAAGTTCAATTAGAGTGAAGCCAGCTTTCTTGAACCTAGATCTAGAGCCCCCCCCTATCAGTTTTGAGATTCCTTCCTCTTTGTATTTTTTAAAAATTCGCATATTTTTGTTAATATATTATAACCTCAAAGTGAAAGTTGAGCCAACATTCTCCTCTGATGCAAAACTAATACTTCCGCCAAGTGCCTCAGCAACTGATTTAACAAGATATAGACCAAGTCCAGTACTTTGGCTACTACTAACATCCTGTACATTTTTCGCACGAAACAGCTTTGAAAAAACTCTGTTTTGCTGATCCTTTGGAATTCCCAGACCAGTATCTGTTACGCTTATTTCTCCTTGATCTAGACTTACTCCATCCTGCAAATCAATTGTTATACTTCCGCCGTCTCTATTGTACTTAATGGCATTTGTAATCAGGTTTTGAATAACAATTCTGAGAAGTTTTGGATCACTATTCACATTTGATAATGCATTATTGTATTTCTTATTAAATACGATTTTCTTTGCATCAATTTGCGACGCAAGTTCAACGATAATTCCATCAACAATTAGGGGCACATTTGTAGATTCTTTTGTTATTGCAAGTGTACCGATTTCTATTCTTGAAACATTTAATAAAGTCTCTACTAAATCAACCATATCTTTATTAACCCTAGCCATTCTACCTAAATATTCTTTTTGCTTATCTGTTAAGACACCTAAATCTCCAGATGAAAGCATTTCTGTATACCATTTAATTGTTGCAAGAGGTGTTCTCAATTGATGTGAAGCTAAGGAGACGAATTCTGTCTTTGCTTGATCCAATTGCTTTTGCTCTGTTATATCAAAAACTGTAACCAAACCACTTTTCTTACCTGTTGAAAAATCTTTACTTTGAAATATTGAAATTGAAGCCCATTTAACTGAACCTTCTTTTGTTATCATTCTAATTTCCTCCTTATTGATTGGTAGATTAGATTTGTAAAAATTAAGGAATTTCTCACCCAGTTCCTTATCTTCTTCTGCTGTATAAAAAAAGAAATTTTTTCCTGAAATTTCGGCTGGTATAACTCCAAAAAATCTTAGAGCAGATTTATTACATCCATGTATTTCACCTTCTTCGTTAATTGTTAAATATGGTATTGGTGCATTTTCATATATTTCCTCAAGCTCCATCTTTGAACCTAGTAGTTTTTTTGTCTTATATGAAGAGATAAGCTCTGCTCGCGTTGTTGATGTTAAAAGAAGATACACTATATAACCAATAAGTACTGTAGTTATATAGGCAGAAATCAACAATATCAATGCTTCAAATCCAGAAGCAGAGAAACTAGTGAACATTCCTCCTCCAGTACCCGCTCCTTCTAGATTAAAATATTTTTGAGGATATAAAAATATATCAGTGAAGAAAGGGGTGACCCAAAACAAAAGTCCCATTAGCACAATTACAGTTGTAATACTAATTGTAATATGTCTAACAAGAATATCCTTTTGTTCTAGTTCTGAAGATGGATCCTTTGCTTTTTCCAACAATGGTTCAACTGTAGTTGGCACCAAAGCTGGTATTTCATTTTCTACATTTTCAGTCATAGAAATATTATATCACACAGAACTCATGTACTACAGTGTATGGACCCTGATTATTCGTACGAAACCTCATCCTTTCTCTCTCTTAAATCAATTGGGTACTTTCCATTAAAACATGATGTGCAAAATAGTGATTCGCTAAGTCCAGTTGATTCTATCATTCCATCGTAGGACAGAAAATTTAAAGATGTAGAACCTAAATATTTATTCATCTCTTCAATACTCATTTTAGATGCAAGTAAGTCAGATTGCTTTGGTAAATCTATTCCATAAAAATCTGGATATTTAACTGGCGGAGAACTTATAACAAAGTGAACCTCCTTTGCGCCCGTTTCAAAAAGCATTTTAACAATTTGGCGAGATGTAGTTCCTCTAACAATTGAATCATCGACAACAATAACCCTTTTATTTTCAATCATCTCTTTAAGTGGTGCTAGTTTTAACTTAACACCCTGTTCTCTAATATGCTGTTCTGGTTCGATAAAAGTTCTGTGAATATATCTACTTTTAATAATTCCCATTTCAAATGGAATTCCAGATGCATTTGCATAACCTATAGCAACAGGAATTGAAGTCTCAGGAATTGGTATAACAACATCTGCATCAATTAAATACTCCTCTGCTAAGCGCTTTCCAAAATTCTTTCTAACATCATAAATTGACTTGCCAAGCAAAGTACTGTCAGGTCGGGAAAAATATACGAATTCAAAAATATCCAGCTTCTGAATTCCTTTTACGATTTGTTTTATCTTAAGCCCGCTCTCATCTACAACAACCATTTCTCCTGGATTCACATCTCTCATAAAAGTTGCACCAATTGGATGAAAGGCGCAGGTTTCTGATGCAAAAACAAAGCCTCCATTTAACTTGGCAATAGATAGTGGTCTAATTCCATATTGATCTCTAAGTGCAATCAACTTATTCTTAGTCATTATTAATATAGAAAAAGATCCCGTCATTAGCGGGAAAATTTCTTCTATAGCATCTTCTATTGTTTTACCTTTAGTAACAAGGGCGTGCAGTGCTTCTGTGATTATCATAGAGTCGGAAGCTTTTTGCAATTCTATTCCCCTATCCTTCAAAAACTTTGTTAATAGCGTTGTGCTAGGTAGGTTTCCATTGTGCACCAAGGTGATTGTCTTGTCAGAAGTTTCTATGGGGTGTGCGTACTCAACTCCGGCACCTGACGAGGTTGAATATCTATTGTGACCTATTCCAATGTATCCTGGTAGACTTTGTATTATTTTCTCATTGAAGACTTGCGATACTAATCCAACTCCTTTATGACAAAATATTTCTTCCCCATCTGTTGTTGCAATTCCTGAATTCTCCTGCCCTCTATGTTGTAGAGAGTATAAACCAAAAAAGGTCAGACGGCTTACGTCTAGACCTTTACCATAGATTCCAAATACTGCACATTTTTCTCCAGGGTTTTCCATACACTTATTGTATCATATATTTGGGGTCAGGCACCATGGTGCCTGACCCCAAATAAAAGCTAATTATGCCCGCCATGCATAAGCATCTTCACAGCATGTTCCATTGAACCAGCAACGGTTATTGTTCCAGAATTTACAAAACAAATTTCATCGGCCCTATCTATTGTATTTAGCCTGTGGGCAATAATTACTTTTGTAGTTTCAGACGGAAGCTTCATAAGTATTTCTTCCAATAATTGCTCGGTTACAGTATCAATGTTTGCTGTTGCCTCATCTAAAATTAAAATCTCTGGTTTATGCAAAATTGCACGAATAAACGCAATTAATTGTTTCTGTCCCAAACTAATACCATCACCTGATGTTGTCACTTTAGAATCAAGACCGTTTTCAAATCTTGCTAACAACTTTGATAATCCAGCTTTTTCAAGTTCATCGCGAAGCATTTCATTTGAATAGTTCGCATAATTGTCATTACCATAAATAATATTATCTTTAACTGTACCTGAAAAAAGGAATGGTTCTTGTAGAATAAAACCAATTTTTTTAACTCTATCTGCTGGCTGATACGACCTAATATCAATGCCGTCTAGAAAAATCGTTCCTTCTGTTGGATCAAATAATCTAGCCATTAAGGAAGCTGTTGTTGTCTTTCCTCCGCCAGTTGGACCTACAAGTGCATAGGTCTTTCCTTTATCAAATTTAAGATTAATATTACTTAACACGCTCCCTCCATCAGGATAACCAAATGAAACATTTTTAAACTCGATAATAAGGCTCTCATTTTTTGTGGGTAAATTTCCGGATGGAATACCCTTCTGTTTATCTTCTTTTGTTAGATCTAAAACCTCTAGATTTGATTTAAGGACAAGAATTTCCGATATTCTATCTAAGCCGGCAAGCGCCTGCTGTAGAGATGACCACACAGAAGCAAGCTGTTGCAATGGCCCATAAAAGCTTGTTGTATAAAGCATAAAACCAATCAGCAAACCAATGGTAAGCTGTCCAGCGGAAATAAGATAAATACCATAAACTAAAACAAGAAGTTGACCAATATTTGATGCCAAACTATATATTGGTGTAAACAAGTTATTTGCAATACCAGCACCAAAGTTAGCTTTGAAATTTGTTTCATTAACATTGTCAAACTTTTTGCGAAAATAATCCATTCTATTGAAAGCAACAACAACCTTAAAATTATCTATATTTTCTTGAATCTCAGCACTCATTCCTCCAAGACTTTGTAAATTTTCTAGATTTTTTTTCTTCACCCAACCAGAAATAATTCTTGAAATAATAAAAACTAGAATCGCTGGAATTAAAGCTACTATACCAAGCTTAGGATTCAACACAAGAAGAAATATTCCAGCACCAACTATCAAGAAAAAGTTTCTCATGAATTGCATCAAAGCCTGAGAGAAAAATTGATTCAGTTGGTCTGTGTCATTATTAATACGAGAAATTAAATCTCCGACTTTATTTTGATTAAAGAAAACCAAGGGCAACTCCTGAAGCTTATTGAAAACAGTATTACGTAAATTGAATAAAATCCTTCTTCCGACTCCGCCCATTCTTGTTGTCTGTATATAACTCGAAAATAATCCAATGAAATAAATTATGAATAATAATACAGCTGTTAATAGAACTTCTCTGTAGTTACCTTTTTGAATATAATTGTCTATTGTATAACCAATTATAAGCGGGGCAACTAGGGCAGCAGATGAAGTGACTATTGTAGCGATTAAAGCCATTATTAAATTACGCTTTTCTCCCTTAATGAAGGATTTCATTTTCTTAAAAGCACTCCACAAACTCACCTTTCTGTCTTTTTTTTCTGTTTTATTAAGCTGGTATTTCATGTTTGTTTGTACTTTCGTAATTATTTGTACTTTGCTGAGAATCATAAATCTGAACATATTCTGGAGAAGTCTTCATAAGCTCCTCATGTGTACCAGTGGTTAAAATCTCCCCATCCATCAGTAGAATAATTTCATCATAGTTTTCAATGGGAGCGATTTTTTGAGTAACTGATATTAGAGTAATACCTGGATAATTCCTTTCAATATTCTTCAAAATCTTTTTTTCAGTTGTATTGTCCACTCTGGCTGTAAAATCATCTAGTAGCAAGACTTTTGGATTTAAAGCAAGTGCACGAGCAAGCATGACTCTTTGCTTTTGACCACCAGAAAGACTGGTTCCTCTTTCTGAAACTATAGTATCGAGTTTATTTGGGAGACTATCTATAAAGTCATAAAGTTCTGCTGTCTGAATAGCCTTTTCTAGATCTTCATCCTTTACAGTGTTACTGAAAGCAATATTTTCTCTTAGAGTTAAATTGAACATTATACTATCTTGGAATACAAACCCTACTTGTTTATGTAGAGATTCCTTGCTGTAAAAATCTATATCCCTTTCATCATATTCAATAATTCCAGAGTTTGGAGAAAATAATCCAATGAGTAAATATAGCAATTGAGTCTTGCCAGCAGCTGTTGGACCAATGATTGCTGTCTTTGTCCCAGCTTTTACACTAAAGGATACATCTTTTAGAATCATCTTATTTCCTAGCGTAACAGAAACGTGCTTAACACAAACATTACCGTCAATATTTGCAACTGTTGTTCCTGTGTCTTTTTTCCTAGGCTCATTTAAGACTTCTGAAATTCTCTCCCAAGAAGGTGTAGCTTGCGCAATAACAGCACTAGTAAAACCAAGAATCATTATGGGAAAAATTAAAATAATCAAATAGTTATTAAAAGCACTGAAGCTTCCAAGAGTCATCGTACCTGCAATTACATAATGACCCCCAAGTGTTAATATTATAAGTGTTGCGATATTTGTAAAAAATGTAATTACTGGAACAAGCCCTGCAAATAGACCTAAGATTCTTAATCCAATATTTTTTGCTTCAGTATTTACGATTAAAAACTTTTGATATTCATAATCATGTGAATTCAATAATCTAATTAATGCAGAACCAAGTATACTTTCATTGATTACTTTGTTCAGTGCATCAATTGCTTCTTGTGATTTTTTAAAAAGTTTTCTAACTTTGGAAAAAACGAAATAAAATGTGAATCCAATTATTGGAATCACAGAAAGAACAGCAAGGGCTAACCTCCAGTTTATAAGCAAAAGAAGGGTCATCGAACCAACTATTAAAAATATAGATGAGACCACCGAAGAAACGGATTGAGAGACAAAGGTTTTAATATTATCAATGTCCGATGTTAAGTTTGTTAGAAGTTTTGACGGTGTCACCTTCTGAATATATGAATAATCCTGAACGGATATCTTGGCCATTAATTTTCTCCTAAGGTCTCTTGCTACTCTGCCAGAAGTATAAATTTGGGCAACACCAAGAAGGTATGTAAAGATAAATATCAAAATCGCTACTGTGAAAAATTCTAAAGTTACAACATTAATATCAAAAGAACCTTTTGCATATGTATCAATAGCTCTAGCGATTATTTTTGGAACAAGCAACGTAAGACCATTTGCAATAATAGTTAGTATAACGAGTAAGGAGATCAGTGATGAGTATGGCTTTAGAGTACCAAATAGACTCGGATTTTCCTTTTTTTCTCTCTTGTTTTTTTTCATTACTATGTATGATTATAGCATATGGAATTATGTACTTAAATATAAAAAAGACCCGGCCGGCGCGAAGGCGCCGGCCGGGTCTTTTTTATCTAAGGCTTTATTACAATCTTCTTTGCCTTCATTTTTTTCTTATTCTTACCTTGAGCGTTATTCCCTTTAGCCATTTTAATTTTTATTATTTTTTAATGCATAAATTATAGCACAGTTTTTTTTAAGCAAACAAAGAAATTCACAACTCTTGGCCAAGTAATAAGCACCTAGGAAATAAACTTGGTTGTGCAAAAATAACTCTTGACTATAGGAATCGGTGGTATAATTAGACATCGGCTTTAAAATTTTAAACATACATAAAACATGAAGAAAATATTATCAACCCTAGCTATTGCATTATTAGTCTCAAGCTTTTCCCTTGCTAACGCAGAGTCTCAATCAAGAGGCGAGAACAGTCAAAAAGAATTGAACGAAAATTCAAATAAGAACGAGCAATTTGAATCAACAAGCACAGAAAGAGAAATGGAGAAGAATAAAATCGAAAACAATCAGTCTGAACTTTATCGTCAGACAAACGGTAGCTCGTCAGCCACATCAGCAGTCCAAATTAAAGAACAAAACAAAATGGAAATTAGATCTGTTGAGAAAAATAATGGGAACAACACAAAACAATTTTCTGACGGTAGGCGCTCTGAAAAGTCTTCCACTACAGCCTCAAGTACAAATAAAGAAGACAGTAACGGTAAGTCCGTATCAGAGGATCATCGCAGTACGGTAGCAACTTTTGTTAAATCATTATTAAGTGTTGCAGACAGAGAAGGTGGTATCGGAAGCAAAGTAAGAGAGATTGCTAGAAATCAAAATGATTCAGCAACTACTACAGCATCATCAATAGAAAAGGTTGAGAAAAAAGGTTCTATAAGTAAATTCTTCTTTGGAAGTGATTATAGAAATCTGAATGTAATTAAGGATGAGATGGCAACGACAACAGCAAATATCGCTCAGCTTAAATTACTTCTTGATAAGGCAGCAACAAACACTGATCGTACTGCGCTTGATGCCCAAATTAAGGTATTAGAAGGTGAACAGACAAAGCTGACAAATTATGTAACTCAAAATGAAAATGCATTTAGTTTGTTTGGATGGTTAACAAAGATGTTTGTAAAGTAGAAAGATTATCAAGTCTATTTAATAAATCTATCTTCAGATAACTAAAACGCCCTCTTTACAGAGGGCGTTTTAGTGCTACCATGCTAATTAGAGAGATCCGAGTGGATATCTTGTTACTTCTATATAGGTAGCCAACCGGCTAGAATCTTGACAAAACAATTCGCAAAACAAACAAACATTATGAGTGTTAAATTTAAAAAAAACGTTCTTATTTCCGTCGAAGATGAAACGGCCGTTGAGGACTTTGGACAATTAATCAATAGTGGTTGGAATATTATTTCAACTGGCAAAACTGCGGCCAGACTTAAGTTGCTTGGTATACCATGCAAACCTGTAGATGATTCCCGTTTTACAGAAATAATATTGAATGGGCAAATGAAAATACTCGATTCCAATATTTTGGTGGGAATCATTGCCAATCGTGAGAGGCTTGGCGATATGGAGGATTTGGAAACCTATGGAATTATGCCTATTGACATGGTTGTAATGAACCTCCCTGACTTCAAGAAAGCGCCAGGGTTCAAGAATATTGATATTTGTGGACCAGCACTTATTCGGGCAGCAGCTCAAAATGGGGCTTCTGTTACTGTAGTCACCGATCCAAATGATTATGCACAAGTAATCAAGGAACTTCTTAATGAGGGTCAGGTTCGCGAATGGACTCGAGAATACCTAGCAATCAAAGCCTTTGAACATACAAGTTCATATGACAGCTCAATTGTACGGTGGGCAAAAAAACAAAGCCTTCTTGGATGTCTTTTCTACGAAGAAATGGATTTTTGCTAAGTACGTTTTTATAGGCACGTACCTATACATTCGGACATATTCCCCGCACAGCAATGTGCGGGGAATATATTTTCTATAAGAATAGTAAGTCCCGATCCAAATCTTCAGAATCTGTTCCACCAGCTTTATTTTCAAGTGCATTGTGAGTTGAAGCAAGATACACAACGCGCTTTCCAAGCTTGTCTTCCAGTGAATCTAATTGCTTATGAATTAAATCGAACTTATCCGCCTTATTAGTTCCTCCAAACAAATCAGCTTGTGGTACAAAATTTTGTGTTAAGTCTTGCAAGGTCACTCCAGTTGTACGATACATCACACCTCTTGTATGCATTCTTTCAAACTCTGCATACATTAATGGTAATAATATCTCAGGTGAGTTTGAAGGAACAGGAAGGTGCACTGAGCCTGTTGCAAATTCAAACTCTTGAGTTTTAAGAAACAATGAAATCTTTTTTGGTACCAATTTATAGTGTCTTGCTTTTCTACAAGCCTCCTCAATATTTTTTGAAAGCTGTGACCATAAAAAAGTTTTGTCATTTGTGGGAGGGTGAAATGTTCTGGTTTTTTGTATCGATGAATACGAGTCCTTCACCTCACTATTTATTTCATTTATCATTACCCCATGAAGCTCTTGCCAAATAACCTCATACGGAGCTGATAGTATTAATCTAACCCATTCAATACTTTTATCGTAGAAGTCTCTGGCTGTTCTTATATCCTTCATTATTAGGAGCTCGGCGGTTTTTGGACCGATGCCCCAGATTTTTCCTATTGGAACTTTCACTAGAAAATCTGGGGCAGAATCTGGCTCCATCACCGTTAAACCATTTGGCTTAACCCAATTGGAAGCAACCTTTGCAAGAACTTTTGTTGGAGCGAGCCCAATAGAAACTGACAAATCAAGCTCCTCATTTACTTCCTTTTTAATTTTCTCAGCAATTTCTTTATACGTCATGCCAAGTGGTTTATCTAAGCCAGTTAAATCGCCAAAGCATTCATCAATACTATACTCTTCTACGTCGTCGACATACCTGCGAACAATATCAAACATCATTGTTGAATATTTAACATAGGACTTATAGTCCCCCGGCAAAATATGAACACTCGGATACTCTCTTTGTACTTTAAAAATTGGCATCCCTCGTTTTATTCCGAGTGCCTTTGCCTCATATGAAAGTGCGGATACAATTCCCCTTTCCTCACCAGTAACAACGGGGAGACCTCTAAGCTTTGGATTCTTTGCAATCTCCACCCCCACAAAAAAAGCATCTCCATCTATATGAAGGATTACTTTGTGTTTTTTATTATCGATTTTTGCTACTTCCACCTATTGTTTATTTTCTATAGCTGCTGTGATTTGAATATTTAATTCCAGAAGATCATCATATACAGCACTAAATTCTGGGGATGAACTTTCTCCTTCTTTCGGCATTTCATTATTAATCATATCCCAAGTATCATATGCCACTTCATTGGCATCCTTCATTAATCCTGATTCAAAATATATTTTTATTAAATTTATATTAAATTCAATTCTTGAATACCTATTGGTGGATTTATCAGATAGCTCTTGTTGCTCTGTCATCCACAAAGACATGGTATCTTTTGATTCTTTTGCCTCAGCACCGTGTAATTTTATAACTTCAATAACTTGATCCATTGATGGAAGTTGTGGACCGAATTCTTGCATACCTGCTAATTCTTGGTTTGTTGTCATACCTATTATTATATCATATTGGGATTGGTTACAATTGAGAGATGACAAATACCGCGAATGACTCGAGGTCTATACAAAATCGTAAAAATGATGTACTATTTGCCAACTATGTTATATAGAACTAAATCACCAACACCTAAGTCAAAAATCGTGGCACCAGCTGCTCCTAAAGTAGCCCCTGTAATTGAGCCTATTCTTATTAAAATAACACTTATTCCAGGACTTAAGGCAACTGTACTTGATGAGTTGGCAAAATATCCAGAACTTAACATTGCAGAACAAGGTGAAGATAAGCTATTTCTTGACTACATCCCAAATTTTCAAAACGTTCTATTACTTAGAGGCGTACTTAATGCCTATGTAATAAGAAGAGGTGAAAAGTACAATCCATTCTATATTTCAAATCACAAGGCAACTATTGGGGACCTTGTTGAAATTGCTCTTGGAAGAAATAAAGTTGAGGACGTAAAACCAAGGAAAAGTAAGACCCCTCTTACCCCAGCTGAAAAGTCCCGCTTAAATAAAATCAAACAAGAAAGTTTGAAGACTCCATTTAAGAGTTTTAGACTAAGATGTGCAGGATCAGATACTAAGGAGGTAAAGGAAATTCAAAATTATATTACAACCACTTACAAACTAAATAATACTGAGGATGCTGATATGGAAATTTATATCAACAAACCAAGTCTTATTTGGGAAGTTGGTGTTAGACTTTCTCCAAGGCCTCTATCACTTAGAAACTATAGAGTTGCAAATATTAAAGGAGGGCTGAATCCTACAATTGCATATGCGATGAATACATTTTGTAATCTTGAAACTGCAAAATCATATTTGAATGTTTTCTCAGGAAGCGGGACTCTTTTAATTGAAGCTGGCATTTCTAATCCAGATTTGAAATTAATAGGATTTGATATCGATGGTAAAAGTAATGCGCTTGCGATACTAAATATAAAGAAGGCGGGTTTGATAAAACAAATTCATTTACAAACTGCAGATATTTATAACAAACCCCATCTTGGAAAATTTGATGTTATCGCATCCGACTTACCTTTTGGAATGCAAATTTCTAGCAAGGTGAATCTAGATAGTCTTTACGGTACTTTTGTAAAGTATTGTGAAGAGACATTGAATGCGGATGGAACGTTGGTAATCTGTACAACTGAATACAAAGTTTTAGAGAAGGCGTTGGAAGATTCTAAATTTGATACTATTAAGACTCTTGATCTTGTTGTTTCAACATCTGTTCAAAATATATATTTATATCCAAGAATTTTTGTTTGTAAGTTCAAATAGCAAATAGGTATGGAAACAAAACAGGCCCCGACACATGTGTCGGGGCCTGTTTTGTTTATTCTAACTCACTTAGTAAATCATCAATGTCCAGTGCTTCGGTAACCATTTCAACTTCCCCATCATTCTTAACTTTCCATTCAGAACGAGGTCGATCCACATACAACTCGACACCATTACCATCTGGATCTGTTAAATACAAGGCTTCTGAAACCCCATGATCAGCAGAGCCAGTTATTGGGTACTTTGCATTAATCAAACGATTCAACGCTCCCGCTAGTTCCTTCCTAGTTGGGTACAAAATAGCAAAGTGATATAAGCCGCTATGACCTTTTGGTGGAGGTGTAGCCCCAGGGCCTGACCAAGTATTTAAACCAATATGGTGATGATATCCACCAGCTGAAAGAAAAACTGCAGAGTCTCCATATTTGGTCGTCACTTCAAATCCTAATATATCTCTATAAAAGCCCAACGCTCTATCAAGGTTGGCAACGGTAAGGTGAACATGTCCTATTGTAACTTCGGGATGTATTTTCATAACAGAAGTATATCATTAAAAAAATAGAGAGGAATACCAAATTTATAAAGAGAAACCACCGGCCCTTCGGGCCGGTGGTTAAATAATATTAAGGTCTGTTTTTGTTTATATTTCAAAAAGCAAAACTTACCGGTTCAACGCACTAATGACAGCTCTAACAGATGCTAGCGGCGTACTATTATCAACTCCCGCTCCCCATTTAATACTTCCATCAGCAAATCTAACTTGTACATATGCAATAGCTTCTGCTTCTGCCCCTTCACTTAATGCGTGCTCAAATTGATTAATAACACTGATATCAGCAATACCTTTTGTACGCAATGAATTAACAAAAGCATCAATAGGGCCATTTCCAGTTCCTGATAAATCAATTCTTTCATTATTGTCCGATTCAATTAGGGCGGTACAACTACAGCCCTTAACATCATCTACAAAATAGAAATTCAAAAGTTTATGAGGTGATTTCTTTTCAATATATTCCTTCCACAACATTTTTCTCAAATCATCAGCTGTTACCTCTTGGCAAAGTGCATCAATTTCCTTTCCAGCAACTACGCCAAATTCCCTAACCATATCCTTTGGTAAATGAATATTGCATTCATTCTCCAATAAATAAGCAACACCACCCTTTCCAGATTGACCGTTAACTCTTATAACTTCATCGTATCTACGACCAATATCTTTTGGATCAATACCAAGATATGGAACATCCCACACAATTGAATTTTCTGATTCTCTTGCATTAAGACCTTTTCTAATAGCATCTTGATGTGAACCTGAGAAAGCAGTGAATACTAATTCCCCACTATATGGATGGCGTTGTGGCACAGTCATATTTGTACAACACTCATATACACCGCGCAAAGAATCAATATTTGTAAAATCCAAACCCGGATCAATACCCTGAGTAAAAAGATTAAGTGCAACAATTATAATATCCAAGTTTCCAGTTCTCTCTCCGTTTCCAAAAAGAGTTCCTTCTACCCTATCTGCTCCAGCAAGAATTCCAAGCTCAGTTGCAGCAACTCCAGTTCCTCTGTCATTATGTGTATGAACACTTATAACAACACAATCTCTGCGAGCCATGTTCCTACAAAACCATTCAATTTGATCTGCATATATGTTTGGCATTGCAACTTGCACAGTATCTGGCAAATTAATAATCATCTTTTTCTCAACAGTTGGTTGCCATATGTCCATCACAGCCTCACAAACTTCAAGTGCAAAATCTACCTCAGTAGCAGAAAAACTTTCTGGTGAATATTGAAATATAATCTCTGTTCCATATAGTTTCGATGAATATTCCTTAACCCACTTTGTACCCTGTATCGCCATTTTAACAATGTCCGATTTTTCTAATCCAAAAACAACACGTCTTTGTGCTGGGGATGTTGAATTGTACAAGTGAATAATAGCTTTTCTAACACCTCGTAAAGATTTAACTGTTTGAATTATTAAATCTTCTCTTGCTTGAACCAAAACTTGAATTGTCACATCGGAGGGAATTAAATCTTCTTCAATTAAATGACGAACAAATTCAAATTCCGTAGGTGAAGCTGCTGGAAATCCAACTTCAATTTCCTTAAAACCACATTTAACAAGCGACAAAAACATTTTTGTCTTTTGAGAAACCGTCATAGGTATTGCAAGAGATTGATTACCATCGCGCAAATCAACACTACACCATATTGGAGCTTCTGTGATCTGACGAGACGGCCATTTTCTATCTTCTAATTCTATACTTGGAAATGCTTTATATTTATTTGTAGGATTCATGATGTTGGGGTTGTTGTTGATGTGTTATGTTTCTAAAGAACTATTTACGATTTTCTTTTGTATCACCTCCTTCGTTTAGGCAAAACAAAACCAGCTCCTTTGGTGAAGAGCTGGCTTGTATCTGTCTACTATTTATTCTTAGCTAAAACACAAGCAAAATCTCCACCATTTTTAAGGAGGTTGAGAAGGTTTAATTTATTAATGCCGTGTCCGTTCATATAATTAGTTTATGGGATATCAGTAATGAAGTCAAGATAGTGCGTTCCTTTCATATTCATGCCGGGCAATAATTCAGCCTAAATTTATTGACAGATGAATTTTTAGTGGTATTGTTCTACCAAACCGGTTCCTTTTCAATTCAAGCTATCAACAAACGTTGATTGCCTTTTGCTAATACCAGGTCAATTCTATCACCCCAGAAAACAACACACAGATGAGTACGTTATCAAAAACAGCAGACAAAACAGCCGGCAAAAAAACCGCAAAAACCTCCACTGAAAAAATCGCCGAGATTGACCTCACAAAAGTTGACTCGAGTATTTTTGAGGAAGTTCAAGACGGCGAAACCGTGCTTGAAGGAGCAGTCTTGACGGACTACCTGAAACAGTTGGTTCACGCGTACAAGGACTGCTACGAGCTGACCATGAGTATGCCGCAAGTCGTTATCGATAAGCAAAATGATATGATTCGCCGATTGTCATCCTCGAGCATCAATGTACAGAATGCTCTTGCTCAGGAAATCGATGAGCTTCGTGATCAACAACTCAATCTACGAGAGGAGATGGGTTGGTTCAATAGGACGTTTCGTCTGGCAATGATTGATGCCTTTCCTGAACTGTCTGAGGTGCCAGCCGCTTTCATTCGCAAGGGATATGTTGTCACCTACATGACCCGAGAGCAATTTGAGACCATGCGAAGTTTGGAAATCATGGACTCACTCGACATGGACGGCCCACGGTAAACTCGTTTGAATCCTAGTAGTTTCTAATTCCCGATACCCCCGGCAAGCGCTAGCGCTTGCCGGGGGTTTTTATTTACCATCCGAATTCTCCTTCTCCTGAAATATTACCCTGATTATATCGTCAATAAGAAAACACAAAGGCCTCACTCAGAGTTCATAAATATTTATTGCGAGTTCAACAAGTAAGTGCACCACTTGATATAATATTAAGTGATATGGCATATAAGCATTTAACGATTGAAGAAAGAGAGCAAATACAACGTGGATTGTGGGACGGGAAGTCCATAAGACAAATTGCCAAAGAAATCGGCAGACCTCACAGTTCTGTGTCTCGGGAAGTACAGAAGAATATGTCCCGAGAACTTCATGTATACACACCTCGTGTTGCTCATGTACGAGCATTGGAAAATAGAAAGAACCGAGGCCGAAAAGATCGTCTGAAAGACGATTCTGTTCGGTTGTATGTTGTCAGCCACCTCAAGGAAAGGTGGTCACCTGAGCAGATTTCAGGAAGAATTAAAATGGATACAGGAGAAACAATTTCTCATGAAGCGATATATCAATTTATATATGCTCAAGTACATAGAAATGGACATGGGTATATTAAACCAGACTGCGAAGATTTGAGAGTGTATTTAAGACGTAGAAGAAAAAGAAGAATACACAAAGATTCAAGAAGGTGCCAAAGGATATTCAAACCAAAGGGTATTTCCATTGATGAGCGACCTCCTGTGGTCAACGAGAGGTCAAGAATTGGAGATTGGGAGGGCGACAGTGTTGAAAGTACTGATCACAAACCGGGTATCAACACTTTGGTTGAAAGAAAAGTTGGATATGTATTTATAACAAGATTAAAAGACAAGACAAGTGCATCAACCGTTTCTGCTGTGGTGTCTCGGATGAATATACTTCCGAGCAAGGCAAGAAAAACATTAACCTTGGACAATGGTCCAGAGAATTCAGATTATAAAAGTTTGGAGAACAACACAGGTCTTTCTGTGTTCTATGCACATCCATACTGTTCAGGAGAACGTGGTACAAATGAAAATACCAATGGATTAATTCGTGATTATTTTCCAAAGAAAACAGACTTTTCAAAAGTCACAGATGAAGAAATTGAAAAAGTGGAGTATGATTTAAACATGAGACCGAGAAAGCGACTCGGATTCAAGACACCATTAGAAGCGTTGAGTGGTGCACTTAGAGGTTGAATGTGCCTACGGTGGTCTTTACAAAAACATTGATGTGTGATTATATTATGCACAGACCTGAACTTTTCAGGGTGTGTTAAAACAAAATAACAACCAAAACCAAGCAAATATGAAGATGAGGAATGGTATCTTGACAGTGTGCATGATTGGAATGAATGAACAAAACGGACATGCATATATCTATATGCACTATGAGAAGAAGGGAAACAAAAGGGGCCGTATCGCCCCGTTTGAAGTTGAGTGCGGATGCACAAACAACATCAGACAATGTATCTCCAAATTCATGGAGTCCTACAAGATCACGAAATTCACAATTCACGAAACAAACGAGAGCGTTTGTGTGGTTCAAGTCCACAGCGGCTATCCACAAAAAGGTGATGAGCCTTTCTCGTTAGTTGACTCAGATGAGGCTCTGCGTCAATTCCAGAATAAGAACGTACTCGCCGGTGGAACGGATGAAGTGGAGGCAATCAGGACCGTAATTGATGGTCTGCAAGCTCTGCTTCTTGTGAGCAAATAATGTGACTTACGGCAACAGCCGCGGACCCTTCGGGGCCGCGGCTGTTTTTTTGTGCCAGATTGTTTTTTTGAATACCTAAACCATATATCTAATCCATTTAACAAATAGTTAGTAAACCAAATTCACTATTTTATTAGGCACCACAATCACTCTGCTTGGCACAACTCCCGCATGATTTTCTTGAACATACTTTACAGCAAAAGCCATCTTTTCCATATCTTCTTTTGATATACCATTTTCTGCTTCAAACTCCCCTCTTACTTTTCCATTTACTTGAACCATCACAGTAACAGTTGAAGATACTAATTTATTAGAGTTGTACTCAGGCCAACTCGATGTATGAATACTGCCCTTCTGTCCAAATGCAAGCCAAATTTCTTCAGTTATGTGTGGCGCAAAAGGCGCCATTAATTTAACCAAAGTTAAATAAACAATTTTAGGAATATCCTTAACTTTTTCAAATTGATTCGCAAGTATCATCATTTGAGATACCGCGGTGTTAAACCCAAGAGCATCAATGTCATCGGTAACTTTTTTAATAGTTTGATTAAATAAAATCTCCGTTGCACTATCTAATGAATCCATACTAAGTTTTGATTCAATCGCTTTATCCTGCAATCTCCAAACTTTTTCAATAAATCTTCTTACGCCAATTATATTGTCAGTCTTCCATGATATTTCTTGATCAAACGGACCCATAAACATTTCGTATAATCGTAGGGAATCTGCACCATAAGTTTCCACGATAGAATCTGGGTTCACAACATTACCATATCTTTTACTCATCTTTCTTCCGTCTTCTGCAATAATCAAACCAACATTCTGAAGCTTCTTGAAAGGTTCATCATATTTAACAACATCTATATCAAACAAGAATTTATGCCAGAATCTAGCGTAAATTAGATGCCGTGCAGCGTGTTCTGCTCCTCCAACATAGAAATCCACAGGTGACCAGAATTCTTCCTTCTTAGGGTCAACTAGGGCCTTATCGTTCTTATTATCCATATATCTTAAATAGTACCAAGATGAACCAGCCCACTGAGGCATAGTATTTGTTTCTCTTTTTCCAGGACCTTTACATACAGGACATTTTACATTCACCCATGAATCAATATTAGCAAGTGGAGACTCTCCATTACCTGTTGGCTCATAACTTTTTACTTTAGGAAGTGTCACCGGCAAGTCTTTATATGGAACAGGAACAACTCCGCATTTTTCACAATGAATTACCGGGATTGGTTCACCCCAATATCTTTGACGAGAAAATACCCAGTCTTTCAATTTGTAAATTACTTCCCTTGTTCCACCAGCTTGTTTTGTAATTTCTTCATAAATATCTGTATTAATCTTTCCATCAAATTTTGACGAATTTACCATTACGCCATTTCCTAAGTATGGCAATGATTCAAATTTATCATCAGGAACAACTGAGTCGATGGAACCATCAACCCCGACAGACACAGGCCTACTCACAACCTCCACCACATCCAAATCGTATTTCTTTGCAAACATGTAATCCCTTGTATCATGCGCAGCAACAGCCATCACAGCACCTGTTCCATATCCCGCAAGCACATAATCAGCAATAAATACTGGAACCTCATTTTTAGTAATTGGATGCACTGCAAATACGCCACCTAGTTTTACTCCAGACTTTTCTTTTCCCTCTGACGTTCTATCAATTTCTGTCTTTGCTTTAGTTTCTTCTACATATTTTGAAACGTCATTCCAGTTTGTAATCCTATCTCTCAATTCCAACACTAATGGATTTTCTGGGGCAAACACAACGTATGTCACACCATACAAAGTATCAGGACGAGTTGTAAACACCACTATTTTTTTATCAGATTTCTCTACATCAATTTTGCTTCCATATGTAATATCGAAAGAAATCTTTGAACCCTCACTTCTTCCAATCCAATTTTTCTGCGCTTCTTTAATAGATTGTGGCCAATCGAGTTTTTCTAAATCATTCAACATTCTATCTGCATAATCTGTGATTTTAATTACCCATTGTCTAAGTGGTTTCTTTTCAACAACACTCCCACATCTCTCGCAATTTCCATTATCAAGATCCTCATTTGCTAGCCCAGTTAAACAAGTTGGACACCAATTAATAGGTTCGTGAGATTGGAAAGCAAGCCCTCGCTCTAGCATCTTCAAAAATGTCCATTGTGTCCATTTATAATATTTAGGATCAGTAGTGTTTATCTCTCTATCCCAATCGTAATCGAACCCTAAAATAGAAAGTTGCTTTTTATATCTAGCAACAGTTGCCTTAACACCAATCATAGGATTAGTTTTATTCTTTATAGCAAACGTTTCAGCAGGAAGACCAAAAGCATCCCACCCCATCGGGTGTAGAACTTTGTAACCACTCATACGCTTCATTCTAGAAACAATATCAGTTGCAATATAACCCTTTGGGTGGCCAACATGAAGACCTTCACCGGAAGGATATGGAAACATGTCTAGAACATAGAACTTTTTTTGCCCAACAGCCAGGGTCTTATCATCAGTTTTATAGATCTTACTTGCCTCCCATTTTTTCTGCCATTTCTTTTCGATTTTCTTATGATCGTATTCTTGCTTTTTAGCCATGATAGTAAACATTGTAGTACAAAACAGCTTGTTTTGCTATGGTGCCCAAAAAATCATGTGTTATGACCTAACAAAGAATCGGCTACCCCTCAAATGACAGAAAGACTATTTACACTTAGTAGTAGAAACTGCGCCTAAAATCTTCTTGCTTGCGCCAGTATTGTCAACACACCAACTAAAAGTATTATCACTAGCCATAGGAGCGGATAACGCCCAAGCGTCAACCTTTCCTAACATTCCCATAGATACACATGTTGCCTTAGAAGGATCATTATTCGTAGCTTGATTTATTAATGAAAACATAACTTTATCACCAAAAAGTGTTCCAGCAGTTTGCTTACAAACACCGAATCCAAAAGGATTTTTTCCATAACTATTTTTTGAAGACGTACTATTATCGTAGATCAACTCTGCTTGAGCTCTCATATTTGAAAGCGACGATTGAATAGCGGCATCTTGCCCTTTACTTCTTGCGCCTGTAAGTGAGCTAGACACACTGTCTGAAAGCTTATCTATAGGTGTCGCCCCCACTGGAGTCTCAATAGTTATAGGCTTATTGATATTCGAAATATCTAATTTAAACGTCACATTGATTTGTTTATCCTTTAATTGAGTAGCATCATCCGGTGGAACAACCCTCATTGTATTCTGAACAACAACAGGAAAGCCTTGACCGTCTGTCCATATAGCAAAACTATTATTTTTATCAAAATAGTCAAAGACCTGACTAAACTCATCGCTCTTCAAATAATCCAAATAACCTTGGTCAATTCCCGCTGCATATTCTGCAAAATCGGGATTTGTAGTTATTTCGCTCTGTACCCTAGTATAGAAAGAAATAATTTTTTCTTTTCTCAGACTCAGATCATATTTAACCAAATTACGTCCATCTAAATTCTCAGTTTTTGGTGCATTTCTAAATAGTATAATTTTCTCCTCGTCAGCAATTGCAACAACCTTTTTAATAAACTTCACAAATTTATCACGATTCTCTTTGTACTTTGCTTCCTGCTCTGGAATTGAAGTCTGTATAAATGAAAACGGAGAACTTACGTTATCCCCAGTGGATGAAGCTGTAGCCGACTCAGTGGAAGAGGCTTTTGATGGAACAACAACCCACTTTCCTTTAACTTTTGCCAATGCATCGAATAAAAAGAAGCTTGGCATATTATTTATTTTAAAATAATAATTATCACCCTTTTTAAGAGCGTCTGCATTTATTTTGTAAGTCATGTCACCAAAGTCCCCTGTTGCATCCAAATTGAATGACCAATCTGCCATAGCTCCAGCACTTAAGTCTGAAGATGCACTAACTGCGATCTTTGCACTTGCTTGTGGTGGAATCATGCTAAGCATTCCACTCATTTGAGTTAAGAAAGGCTTTGGAGGCTCTCCACTGAAGGAGTAACTGCTAAAATAACTATCTTTTGTGAATGTAACCTTTTTGCCCTCTATTTTTGTACTTGTTGCTGAATAACCTGAACCCTTAATTGTTTTAATTGCATCATCAGTAGCAAAGTCTACAACTAACTCAAAATTCTTGCCGTCCTCAGTTACTTTATATGCATACGCTGCAGATGTCTCGGGATCAAACAAGGAGTATGTAATATTTTTAGAAGTAAAAGCAGCGACCAAAGTAGTTGTGTAAGACTTGTATAGCTTTTTTGTTGCAGTTGGAGCCCCGTAATTAGAATAATAACCAACACCTGAATTTAAACCACTTATAATACCCAACGCATCTTTCAGACGCGTTCCGTCATAAAAATATTTCAACTTCAATTCTTTATCATTTGAAACTACCAGATTAAAAATTGTTGCATCCTTATCTCTTGCAACAACATTTACCGCTCCTGATGAAGTATATGTTGCAGTATTAATTTGTCCGATTTTTGCAAGCATACTAGATGAAAAATTAGCCTCCGTGTATGTAGAAGGTGCAAAAGGACCCATCTTTTTAATATAAGCATACGCAGTAGCACCACCAAGCAATATGATAATTAGTATAAGGAGTAGAATCAAAATTTGTTTTAATCCTCCACCTGATTTTACTGGTGTAGACGTAGAAGCTGATGCAATCGGATGATTAGTAAATCCATCGTTACTAAATGAATTAACACCGAGGTTTCCAAAAGTAGGATTTTTAGCACTAACCTGTGATTCTGCTGGAAACCCAGCTGGTGGATTGGCAGCAGAAAAAACATTTGCCACAGAAGGTTCAGACATAGGTGTAGATACTGGCGATGGCTCTGGCACATATTTGGGCATAACCGCATTAACAACCGGTCTTATTTGTTCTACATATTGAAAAGGCTCAACTTTTTCTAGTGTTGAAACATGCGGTATTTCAACAATAGGTTCAATTACTGGAGCACCCAGCGGAACAGGAACTACCTCTTGTGCCTGCACAGGGACGGCTGTCTCTGGAATTGGTGCGAGTGTATTGATTTCAACAGGAGTAGCCATGGGAGAAGCAACAGGAATTGAGACCGGTGAAGTATTTATATTAACAACAGAAAATGGAGCTGGGGTAGGCAATGGAGAAGGTGTAGGTGACGGAGCCAGTATAGGTGATAAAGCTGAGTCAGGAACATGAGCTTGAGTTGGAGTCAAGTCGATAATATCTGCTTCAACTTCAGATACACCATCGGTTTCCATTCTAAATCCAACAGGTGGATTTTTAGATGTAAACTCTCTATGTGGTACATTATTTCCGTTTGAAGTACTATTTATCACACCATTTGTATCGTCATCTGTTGAATTAATCATTTAAAAATAATTTATATATAATGTAATAATTATAATACATTTTATTGTATTGAGATAGTAAACTTCCCACAGTAGAAGCCAAATTTTCACCGTAAATTTTTACATCGTTATAAAAAACTAAACTATCTATTCAAATAAGTAATTGTAAGTTGCAAAACTGTTGCAAAAGTTACCCAAAGTAAATATGGGACCTGAGCGTACGCGATCCACTTAACATGAGGATAAATTGCGGTAATTGCCCAAATAAGTGTTCCTAGTATTAATAGTATATCAATAGCAGCATATAAGTTATTTTTTAGACCAAATTGCAAATACGTGAACATAAAATTAAAAAATAGATTAAGGGCAAAAGGAAGTGCCACAATCCATGGGATTTGCTTTGTGAAGGCTCTATAAAATACAGACCCAAAGCTTAAAAATATTATAAAATAAAGCACACTCCAAACTGGACCAAATAGATAACTTGGAGGCGACCATCTAGGTTTTATAAGCTGAGAATACCAGTTGTATGAGTTCATATAGAAATTATACCACAGCCTCAAAAAGCCACATCAATTCTACAAAATTCATTGCTACACACATATGTGCACTACTTAACACCCTTCAACTCTTTGCGGACCTCCAGATAATCAGGAATAGTTTCCTCAACTAATTTCCAAAATTTTTCTGAGTGATTAAATTGTCCAAGGTGACAAATTTCATGAACAACAAGGTAATCAGCAAGCTTTTCAGGAAGCAAGGCAATTTTATAATTAAAATTCAGATTTCCATTTCTTGAGCAACTTCCCCATCTAGTTTTTTGATTTTTAATACTTATTTTATCAAATTTAAACTTGTAATGAGCGTTCCATTGATTAACCTTTTCTGTCGCAATTCTTAATGCATCTTTTTTAACCCTAGCGTATGAGGCCTTAGAGTCAGCATTCTTTTCAGCTTTAGTTTTTCTAGGTTCAAGGGGATTTTGAATATTTTTAAAATGTTCGATTTTTTCCATCACCCATTCTTTTTTTTGTTCAATAATTCTCTCAATCATTAAAATACTCACTCTTGGAGGAGTGGTTACAATGAATTCTCCGTCTGAATTTATTGCCAGTCTAATGGATTTGGAGCGAGGGTTGAGGCGGAGAGTATAAGTCACATCTTGACCATTCAAAACAATTTTATTCTGCATGACCTTGATTGGTCTTTTTGCTTTAATTCTAATTACAGCTCTTTTTCTGACAACACGTGTGACCCTTGTAGGTTTTCTTTTCCTAAGTGCAGTTATTTTCTTTTTAAGTTTCAGTAACGTGTGTAGCATTGTTAAAATCTTTATAAAATACTAATTATAAATTAACCTTTATGCCCAGAACCCCTCATTATCCTTCACGCACTTCAGAATATCGTCTATAGATTCTTCAGGCTTAAAGCCACAAGTTTTCAATTCCTTAAGCGGAACCCAATCGAACTCAATGTGATCCTCCAAACTGTGAACATCATTATAATCCGCAAGCTTTACTATATATATTGAAATAAATTCATGCATTTCAATTAGATCTTCAACGTATTCATTCTCAACCTCAATTATTCTTTGAACTTTCTCAACCTCCTTACCAATTTCCTCTTGTATTTCTCTTCTGAATGCTTGATCCTCAGATTCACCTTGTTCAATATGCCCACCAGGCAAATAGTAATGGCCCTTACTAAGATTCTTGCATAATAATATTTTGGCATCCTTAACGATTATTCCTCTCGCGATTAGATCTATGTTTGTCATACGGCGATTATAGCATATATCAAGTGATTACGATCTATCATAAAAAACATTTCCACGACTCTCTATTTCAAGTATTACAATAACGAGTTTTGAATCATAGACCTGATAAATCATCCTATAATTGGAAATCTTAATTTTTCTTAGGTGAGAAATTTCTCCATGCATTTTTATTCCAAGTAATGGATTTAGTTCTAATTCACTAATAACATCATCAATTCTGACGGCAATATGTCTCGGTATCTTTTGCAATATTTTTTTAGCATCATTATGCAAGTAGACCAAATATCTCTTTACCATAGATTACTTAAGTTTACTTTTAGATCTATTTTCTTGTGCTTTTTTAGCTCCTTGTAAATATTTCCTAGACGGCGCATCTGCAAGCAACAATAGACTATTATTAGATTTTGTTTTAGTTTTAATGCTTGCACTTATCTTCGAACTTCCTAACAAATCCTCTCTTATACTTTTCCAGGCAGTGTATTTGCCCTCTGAAAATTCTTGTTCAACCTTATTAATCTTTGCCATGAATTTATGATTTTTCATAAGCTCCAAATCCTCCATAATATTCTCATAATCATCAGAGCTCATTATCACAACTTTTGGTTTACCATTTTCTGTGAATGCAAAAACCTGCCCAGTTTTCTGAACCTTTTCTGCAATTTCAAATATTTTAGACCTAGCCTCAGTTATTGATATAATATTTTTCATTTTTATATTCATATGTACATTATAACGTACATATCTATTTAATCAAGTTTGCGGGTTATTTAATATTCAAATCTGATATTCCTATACTGATATATTGTACCCAAAGAAAATCCAAAGATTCAATCAAAGTTATCCACAACAAAAAACACCCGCCCATGCGAGTGTTTTTAAAACAACTGTTTATTATTGATTATGCCTCTAGTGCAACCAACTCAACTGTAAAGTGAGATGTTTTGTCTTGAACCTTAACATCCACCTTGTGCTCACCAATCTCCTTAAGAGCCTTTTCTAGGACAATGTGTGAAGCATCCATATCAATTTGCTTTTGTTCCTTTAGGGCGTGAATAATCTCGTCCTTATGAATACCAGCAAAGAAATGACCCTTATCATTAGCCTTCCCAGAGATAACGATTTTAACATCGTTAAGCTCTTTAAGATTCTTCAAAAGTAGAGCTTCTTTAACTGTTTTTACAGCCTCTTCTCCTAATTTGAACTCTTCAACTCTCTTAATAGCACCTGGTGTAGCTCTCTCAGCTAATCCTTTTGGGAATAGTGAATTTATAGCAAAACCATCAGCTACGTTTATAATATCGTGTTTGTTTCCAGTTTTTGGAATGTGTTTAAGCAAAATAACTTTCATAGTGGAATGAATATAGCATTAATTAGTAAGAATCTCAATAGCCTTTAACATTTGAGGGTCTGTACCCTTTTTAACGTCATCAGCAGTAACCTTAACCTCGACATCTGGAGTAAGACCTCCTTCTGAAATTGACCTACCGTTTGGTGTTAACCATCTAGCGATTGTAACCTTTAGTGATGTATCGGGAGTCAATTTTACAAGCTCCTGAACAGAACCTTTTCCAAAAGTACGAGTTCCAACAAGCTTAGCCTTTCCATTTTCTTGAAGTGCACCAGCAAGAATCTCAGAGGCAGATGCAGAACCTTGATCAACAAGTATTACAGTACGTAGATTATCATTAAAGATATTATATCCTCTACTCTTTTCTGATGTCTCAGGCTTTCCTTTACTATAACTTTCTCTTACGATAGTTTTTCCTGGAGGAAGAAACCAACTTGCCATGTCAACCGCTGAATCTAAATATCCTCCTGGATTTCCTCTGACATCTATAATTAGTCTATTGCTTTTTGAATCTACAAAACTCTTTAACGCAACTCTAAACAATGATGCTGATTGTGCAGAGAAATTATAAAGTTTAATTGTAAATATTCCAGTCTTTGCGTCGTAGTTTGAATCGAGCGTTGGAAGATTTATAACGTCTCTCACTACTTTAATTTCTATTGTCGATGTTGCATCACCTCTAAGCAGAGTAAATGCCACTTGTGTACCCTTTGGACCTCTAATTAATTTAACAGCTTGTTCAACACTAAGACCTCCTGTTGTTAGAGTGCTATCGATTTTTAATATCTTGTCCCCACTCATTATTCCCGCCTTTTCAGCTGGAGTGCTCTTTAGGGCAGAAATAACAGTAAGAATGTCATTCTTAATACCAAGCTCCATTCCAACACCTTCAAAGTTACCGTCTATTTCACTTTCAAAGATTGAGGATTCTGATGGTGTAAAGAATACTGTATAAGGGTCGCCAAGTGCTGCTGTCATTCCTTTAATAGCACCATACACTCTATCTTGATTAGTTGGAGCGGGTGAGGTTGTTGAATTGTGAGTTGCAACATACTTATCATTTAATGTTGACCATGCTTTCCAAAATAATTCAAAATCAGCACTAACTTCTTTTGGTTTACTCTTATCTGTATTAACGACTCCTGGGATTTTACTGGCCTCAGCTGTTCCCATCTGTCCCGATATAAAACCAGATGCAAATACTGCTCCAACAACTAAAACAACTAGTGCTCCAGTTCCAATCCTCTTTAAAATTTCTTTCTTTTGATTTATCATAATATTATTTCATTATCGCAGAGTTGGGTGGCGTGGTCAATGTATAAAGACCAAAAAACTTTCTTTCTATAAGTACGAGGATTTCTTGCTAGAAATCCTCTCTACTCGTTGCAACTCGTAAGTCTCATAGAAAGAAAGTTTTTTGGTTAGCTTCTACTTTTATCATCTTGACTGTAACTTAATTTAATGCTTTAATACTACTCGAATTAGTCCTTCCTTATCTGTGGAATTTATGTTTGGAAACAAGATCAGAATTACCTTGCCAAAAGCAATTTAATTATGGTCTTCAACCAAGCAAGAAACAACACAAGCAAAACAAGCATTATGAATCAAAAAACAAAGGAACTGCCTACCGGATCTGCTCAACAAGTGATCGCCCACGCCAAGTGGTCACGGTCACGGGGCCGTAACCCCTCCATGTCATTTGGTGGCCTCCGTAAGCCGCGTGAGGCGCTGGCTTTGGCGTTGTGGAGCGTGAAGAAAGCATCCTAACCTCCGGCTCAGCCCGTCCCCATCCCCCGCAAGCTTGCTTGCGGGGGATTTTCCATATCTAATTTTGTAACACCCCATTGAATAGTGTTTGGTACATACATAATATATGCTAGAATTCAATCAACATTATGGACAACAACACCACTGAAAACTCGAGTGATATTTATCTATTCAACACATTAGGTAAATCAAAACAAAAATTCTCCCCCATCACACCTAATAAGGTTGGAATGTACCATTGTGGACCAACTGTTTATGATTACCCTCATATTGGAAACCTAAGAGCCTATGTTTTTGCAGATACATTAAGACGTGTTTTTGAATACAACGGATATGAAGTTAATCAGGTGATAAATATCACAGACATTGGACATCTTTCAAGTGATTCAGATGAAGGTGAAGACAAAATGACTAAAGCCATTTTACGCGAAGGTAAAACAATGACCCTTGCATCAATGCGTGAAATCGCTGACTATTATTATCATTCATTCAGGGATGCAATAAAAGATCTGAATATTCTAAGTGCATCAACATACCCTTTTGCTAGTGATCATATAAAGGAAGATGTAGATATGATAAATATTCTGCTGGATAAAGATGTCGCATATAAAACATCCAAAGGAATATATTTTGATACTTCAAAAAAAGCTGATTATGGAAAGCTGGGGCAAACTGCTGGGGATGAAAGTAGAATTGGTGAAGATTCAGAAAAAAGAAACTATAAAGACTTTGCTATTTGGAAATTTGATGACAAGTTAGGATATGATACTACATTTGGAAAAGGCTTTCCCGGCTGGCACATAGAATGTTCTGCAATGTCTGCAAAATATTTGGGAGATAGTTTCGATATTCATACAGGTGGAGTTGACCACATCCCAGTTCATCATAATAACGAAATTGCACAATCAGAATGTGCGCATGGTGGTGCTCCCCTTGCTAACTTTTGGCTACATAATGCTTTTCTAATTTTTGAAGGTGGAAAAATGTCCAAGTCCGCTGGTACTTTTATTACAATAGACACATTAAAAGAGAAAGGTATTCTTCCTCTTGCTTATAGATACTGGCTGCTTACAGCAAGATACAGCACTGCTATCAATTACTCACATACAGCACTAGAGGATGCCAACCGCGCATATTCAAAATTAATAGACTCTACAGCTTCACTTATTGCAGACGCTGGTAAATATCTAGATGGAGAATCTGACACATTTAAGGAATATAAGAATAATTTTTTGAAGTTTGTGAACGATGATCTAGACACACCCAAAGCTCTTGCTTTAGTATGGTCACTTCTGAAGGATGTGGAAATTGAGAACAATGAAAAACTACAATTAATTGAACAATTTGATAATGTTCTTGGATTAAACATAATTCAATCCGCAAAAGACAAGGTTCAAGCCACAGAAAGTGTTATCGAGGATCTAACTGAAGAAGTGAAGGCTCTCATTGAAGAAAGGGAAAAAGCTCGTAAGGAAAAGAATTGGGCAGAGGCTGATTTAATCAGAATGAAAATTAATGATTTAGGTTATAAAGTTGAGGATACAGGAAATGATACAAAACCAAAAATCTCTATAATCTAATTATTTTACTTACAATTACTTGTAGAACCTCTTTTGATTGACATCACTGTTATTTTTATATATTATATACGCATTACGACAAAAGAGGATCCGAAAGGTGCAAGTGCCTTAGGAGCCTTTTTTATTTACCTCACTTTCTATATATATTTTAATATTTTCAAGGAAGTCATAAAATTTAGATCCAATTTTTTTATATAATGATGAAGCTCTTTTCTTATCAGGAAATAGTATCTTTTTAAACTTGTTCTCTTCGATGAGAAAATCTACCAGATTCTTATAGTCTCCATCACCAGAAACTAGAATAACTTTATCAAATAATTCATGCTTATATATTTTTTTCATAATAGCGAAGACAATATCTGAATCAACATTGCCTTTTTTAGAACCAGCCATGTTTTGATGATGCTGTCTAAATACCAATACAAAGCCAGAAGTTTGAATTTTTTCATAAATTTGTTGTATGCTTTCGCTGTTTTGTACATATCCCAAATGATAAAAAGCTTGTGTGACAAAATATTTTTCCGCAAGATAAATTCTAAATTTTTTTAGATCAATACTCCAAGCATCATTTTCCTTCTTAACCGTTCCTATATATAGATTCTGCCCATCAATAAAAGCATAGTTTTGCTCTCTTTTGGACCTATTCTTACTATCATTGATATTTTCATTTTTGTTCATGCGGTTATTATATATTTTACACATGAAGAGAACCCGAAGATTTTATAAAGAAATGCATCAAAAATAGACTCTTCTTGGGAATCGCTGTATAATTTACTATATGAACACCATCATCACCCTCACTACCGTACAGCTCGTATCAATTGCACTTGGTGCAGCTGCAGCTTTTATTATTGACATGTTTTTTATCGCATCACTCAATCACAGTAAGCTTAGACCAAAAGAAGTTTTGATGGTTAGAAGATTAAGTTTACTAAGCATCTCTGCTGCAATAATTGCACTATTTATTCAAACGTTAATTCTGTTTATAATCCCCGCAACAATCCCAGATCAATTTTTAACATTCTCTTTTGTAACAATTCTTTTTACAATTGCAGCCCTCGTTTGTTCTATGACCCTAAGAAGAGTTCATATTCCAGCACTAATAAGACATCAGAATCAACACGCTCATTTATCTGAACATCATATGTATCACGGAGAAGAAATTGTTCTAGTTTCAACAATCTCAACTGTCTCATGGCTTACTGTAATTGTAATTTACGCAGTAGCTCAAATTGGCGAGTATTCATCCCCATACCCCTTCATAATTGGTTACATCATATTTGTAGTGATTATGTCATGGTTGACAAGGGTAATAAAAAGACATCTACTGGATTCTAGAAAACATAAAAAAGCTTAATAAAACCTTACGGAAGGCTGTAGAATCTCTCACCCCACAAAGGCGAGAGATTTTTATTTGTCTTTGTATATTTATGCACACCTTGTGAACATCTTGTACTCCGTTTTGATGTGTTTTAGTGATAAATAATAATTTTTTATTTGTTCTTATGTGCTAAAATTGGGATACCATGGCAACAGAAACTAACACATACAGAAAAGGAGGATATAACTCACAAAAAGTTGAACCCTTTCACAATAGAAGAGAATTGCGTATTCCCCCACACAGCATTGAAGCTGAGCAAGCGGTACTTGGTTCTATCATGCTTCGCCAGGAGGCAATCCTTGACGTCTCAGACATAATTAAAGCAGAGTCCTTCTATAGTGAAAAACATAGGATGATTTTTCTTGCAATGCTTGAACTTTCAGGTAAGCATGAACCTATTGACCTTCTTTCCGTCAGATCCAAACTTGAAGAGCAAGGTATTCTTGATCAAGTCGGAGGAGCTAGTTATTTAACTGAGCTTGTTCACTCTGTTCCATCTTCTGCAAACATTGATCACTACGCAGGACTTGTTCGTAAGAAGTTTATGATGAGAAATTTAATTGGTGCATCAGAGTATATTTCCCAATTGGGCTTTGATGAACAAGGAGACCTAGACGAAATCCTAGACCTTGCTGAAAAGAAAGTTTTTGAACTTACAAACGTTGGTAATGCAAAAAAATTCACTGACCTAAAGAGTGCACTTGAAGAAACTTGGAATCATATTGACAGACTTCATAATTCTCCAGATGAACTTCGTGGTGTTCCTACCGGATTCAAAGACTTAGATTCAAAATTGGCAGGTCTTCAAAAATCTGACCTGATTATCCTTGCTGCCCGTCCGTCTGTTGGAAAGACGTCTTTTGCGCTAGACATTGCAAGGCACGCCGCAGTTGATGGAAAGATTCCAGTTTGTATTTTTTCTCTTGAAATGAGTGCACAGCAGCTTGCCTCAAGAATGCTCTCTGCAGCTTCTCGTGTTGAATCATGGAAAATTAGAACCGCCAAGAATCTTAACGATAATGACTTCGTCATGCTTCAACAAGGTCTTGGAAAATTAAATGACGCACCAATTTATATTGATGATCAAGCTGGAAACAACATCGTTAAAATGAGAAGTTTTGCTAGAAGAATCAAGTCTGAAAAAGGTTTAGGTTTAATTATTGTGGATTACTTGCAGCTTATGTCACCAACAGGCGCCAAGGCATCAGATAACCTTGTTCAACAAATTACAGAGATTTCCCGTTCTCTTAAACACCTAGCACGTGAGATGGATGTACCCGTACTTGCCCTCTCACAGCTTTCCCGTGCCGTTGAACAGCGTGGTGGTAAGCCTAGACTATCTGACCTTCGTGACTCAGGTTCTATTGAGCAGGATGCCGATGTTGTTATGTTTATTCACCGTGAAGATAGATACAAGGAACACAATGAGCGTGATGGTATTGCTGAGATTTTGATTGAGAAGCATAGAAATGGACCAACTGGTGTTGTTCAACTTAAATTTGACGGTGAGCATACATCATTCGTTTCAATTGAGAAGAGTGACTTTGGCGATTTTGATGAGCATATGCAATAAGCGATTTTTAAGCATAAAGATCGCGTCAGAATCAGCAGACTCTGACGAAAACATAAAATATAAAAAATGGACTCCCTAGATAAATTAACAGAAATATTCAAGAAATTCCCAGGTATTGGCCCAAGGCAGGCCAAGCGTTTTGTGTATCATATTTTACAAGAAAATGAAGAAGATGTTGCTACTCTAATTAATGCTATTGGAAACATAAAGCGAGGTATTTCTATTTGCGACAAATGCTATAGATATTTTGAAAACAAAAATAAACAAGCTATTGTCCCCTGTCCAATTTGTACAAATCCAGCAAGAGATCAATCAACCTTAATGATTGTGGTTAAGGACATTGACTTACTTGCAGTTGAGAGAAGTAGAGCATACAACGGTCTATACTTTGTCCTAGGAAACACTGTTCCAATATTGGATGAATCACCTCATTTAAAAATAAGACAGGGTGAATTACTATATAGAATTAATGAATTATGTGGAACAGAAAGCAAAAAAAATGAGGAAGAAACTATTGAAGAATTATCCAGAGAATTGGATTCTGTTTCAGACACAGTGTCATCAACTTTGTCAGAGCAGTCTGTGCCATCTAAATTAAAGGAAATCATTATTGCAACAAGTGTAAACACTGAGGGTGAACATACTGCATTTTATTTGAGTACACTACTTAGACCACAAAAGGAAAAGTCTGGTTTTAAAATCACAACCCTAGGGCGAGGTCTTTCAACAGGAACAGAGCTAGAATATTCTGATGGAGATACATTGAAAAGTGCCTTGGAGAATCGGCATTAATAAAAATACACTTCATTCATGTTACTGAAAACCGGAATACTTTTATAATTGCTTTTTTATCAATATACAATTATGTATTGACCATTAAATCTCTCCGAATGTACCATTAATAACGCACGATCTGCTACCTAAAGATTGTTCTATTGAATTTTCACCGAGCCCTTTACAAAATAATGTATGCGTTCCTACAGATACAGGAATACCTCCGTTTATACTAATAGAGCTATTTGTAACAGGAAGAGATGAAGATGGAACTGTTACCTGATTATATCTGTTCTTAACATAACAAAAACTTACATTAGATACATTAAGATATAGTTTACATTTTCCCCCAGAGACTGTCGTACTGGGATTGAAAATATATTCTCCAACTATTGGTTTTTTAAGGATACACGTCAGAGAGCTTCCTCCATTTATTCCAAGACAACTCCATATATCTGCATCAGTTGAATCTATCGAAGGTTGAAATGTTCCAACACTACAAACATCAACTAAATTTCCACATGACGCGCTTTCAGCAGGTCTGTTGATCGAACATACACTTGAAGACACACCTCCGTACAAACCGCCACATATCCACGTATATTGAGTTGAAGTCACGGCAGAATTACCAGTACTTCCAAAGTAACACGCATCTTTTACGTTGTTGTTACATGAGCCATTGATTGGGGACTTATTAATAGAACATGTTCCTGAAGATGCTCCTCCATATAGCCCACTACATACCCAGGTAAACTGAGAACCCACGTCTCTGGGATCAACGGTATTTCCAAAATAACAGGCATCTTTTATGCTGTTATTACAAGAACCATTTATTAATTCATTTATATCAATACTATGTGTTACCCATGATGAGGTTGCACCATGATTATCTTCTGTTCGAGCTTTAAAAGAAATTTTTCCCGATGAACCCCATGTTTTATTAGCATCTTGACTTAATCCCGATGAAACAAACCCCGTAGACGGAAGGTATGTATCTCCAACACCATCATTATTCCAATCAACAGTATACTTTACACTATCGCCTACATCAGGATCTGTCGCTTGAACAGCAAAGGAATAGGGTGTGCCAGTATTTCCTATATCCGGACCAATTACTGTTGGAGGGTTTGGCGATTTATTAACTGGAGGCGGTACTACTGCAGTGAAATCATATGTGTAAGATGAGGCTGATATATTGTACTGATACGGAGCTGTTGTAAGATTGGCCCACATAGTAGCAGGAGTCTTAAGGGTCTCCAGTGGGATATTATTTCCATAACAACCAGGAATAAGTGGCAAAGGGGGGTAACCAGTTGATCCTGTTCTTGGGTCATAATATCTATAATAAAATTTTCCAGAAGTTTGTCCAAAAGAAAATATAGGTGAAATACCGCCAGCGCTATTTATAGTACATGTCATTGTGTAACCTTGTTTTTCATCATTCAGTAGTTGACCACAAGACATATTATTCGTATTACTAATTGATTCAACAGGAGGACTTATCATGAGAGGTATATATGCCTTATAATTTACATATTCGAAGAGCGTAGTACTAACATAATCCTTATCTAAACATTCGGGGTTTTTAACATAAGTTGGCATAGAATTACCCCAATCTCCATATGGCGAATCCTGAGAATATCCAGTACCAGTCCAGGAAATATCTGTAGACTCATGCTTTAAAAAACTAAGCTTAATGGTTGTTCCAACATTTACATTATCACCTTTTTTAATTGACAAACCAGTCGAGGTATCGATAATTTCAATTTTATAGTCCACCTTAATCTGTGGGTTTATTAATGCTCTAGACCAACCAGAAGAACTCCATCTATTCCAGAAATAGTAAAACTCAGCAGTAACAGTTTTATCAGATGAGATAGTCGTCATCGCCTCCACCGTATTTAGTGGAAAAAATATAATATTCAGAAAAAATGTCAAAATAACAATAGGTAAAATAATATTTTCCTTAATTCTATTTTTATATTTCTTAATAAAAATAAAACCAAAAAATAATACTATAATTCCTACAATGGTTAGAAATATTGGTGAGAATATTCTTTTATTACATTTTGTAGGATCAATTAATTTACAATCGTAATTCATTGTAGATTCATCAACAATTTTGTCATTATTGAATAGTACGGCATGAACAGAAAAAACATCTAAATCAACCTTAGATATAAAGTCTTTTTTTACAGCCATCATGTCTCCAGTAACAATACCCTCATAGGAATAAGATTCTATAACCTTACCCTTTTCATCTTTAATTTCCAGCAGAAGCTTATTATTCGGGACTTGTGAAGACTGACCACTATTATGCAAACATGTAAACAAAGTTGATGACTCCCCTTTTTTTAATGGAAAAGAAGTAATTGAGGGAAAATTAAGTCTTACCTTATCAACCTCATCTCTTACGAATCTAATTCCTACAACAGATTTTGAATCTTTGTAAACTAGCTCTCCAACCAGATAATATACAGGTGCATCTTTTTCAGGAATTGATAATTCTATTTTTTTTGACGATGATGATGCTATTTCAATTTCTGTTGTGAATTCTCTAATTAAATTTTTTGGGTTAATGCTATCCCATTGGTATAGTTTCCATTTAACTTGTGTTACCTGCCTTATCTTTGTTGTATTTTCTACAGAAAGAGAGATTTTTACGTCATCTTCCTTTTTAATACGAGGTGGATAAGCTGCGAAGTAGTAAGGAATAGCATTTATCACCACTGAACTTTTGTTAAACATTACGCCTGTTTTTTCTCCATCAACTTTGAAATTAAATGAATTTCCCACAACATCATCTGTAAACGATAGACCGAGCAGATTGAACTTTTTATCTACTATAAAAAAAGTTACAAGCCTATAATCTCCACTCTGTGCATAAGTAGGAACTTTCCATGTGAATGACGTTGGTATAGAACCATTGGCAGGAATCGCTAGATTATCAACCGCAATAAATTGATCGACAACATCAGGTCCATTAGGATTTTTTTCTCCTCCTACATTTTTAAATATTTTAACGTATAAGGTACCTTGTACTATTGGATATTTATTATTATTCTTTATATTACCAAAAAAATTCATGTCCATACCAGAGACAGCACTAGAGCTTTGAGACGACATGTCAGCAGAAACACTTCCGAATGTATAATAATCAAAGCAATTTACAACCTCTGAACTTAGTTTGGCATCTGGTGTTTTTCCCAAAAGTACCGACCCTGGTACAAAAGGAAAAGATGATGATCCTGTTTTTTCTAATTCCTCTTTTTGTTTTTTAATTGTCTGATCAGGCGTAAGAGAATTAAGTATATTTTGCTTTTCCGCTTCAGTAAGATATTTAACAGACCCCTCTGATAGTCCATAATCTGCCCAGTTATTAGATTGAGCAAATACTGGTATTGAGACAATCGTGAAAATAAAAACAGACAGAGCAAATACAACTTTTTTCATCACTATATTATACATTAAAAAGAATATTTAGTATAATTACATAAAAATTACTTATTATTTACCAACAAAAAAACCGAGCTTGACTCGGTTTTTCCATGTTTATCTTTTTAGTAACCTACGCTACCTTTGTAATCTTAACCTTAAAGAAAGGTTGTCTGTGACCAAACTTCATTGATCTTGAACGAGACTTTTGTTTGTATCTCATTCCTACAACCTTTGCTGATCTTCCGATTTCTACAATCTCTCCAACAACCTTTGCTCCTGGGATCATAGGTGCTCCTAGTGTTGTTGCTTTACCGTCATCCTTAAGAAGCACATCTGTAAACTCTACTTTTTCTCCTAGAGCGTGTTCTCCCTTCATAATTTCCATACTTATAATAAGCCCTTCAGAAACTCTGTATTGCTTTGCGCCGGTTTTAATAACAGCAAAAGCCGCTTCTGCGCTCGCTATTTTAGGTGATATTTTATTAGTTATAGCCATATAGGTACAGAGTATACACTACTGGCGCGGATTATCAAGCCCCCTTGTGGATAATTAGCCTTACTGTGGATAATGGCCTATATTACCACTATTTATATGTTAAAATAGCAGTATCATGAACGATTTACAATTTGACGATAGTTTGCAATCACCAGCACCAGGTAATGGCAGTTTATTGTATTCTAGATTCCAAAAAAGTGATAAACGTCCATCAATGGTCAATTTTCTAATCACAAAGGGTATCATTAAGTCAGAAAAGGCAGCGAACAACATGTTGCTTGCTCTTTCAGCCTTATTTTTGCTTTCATCTTTTGGTGTAATTTATTATTTCTTCTACTACACACCAAGTGCACCAGCTGGTCAAAGAAACCTTCCTGTACCTGTTCAAATCATGCAAAAGACAAATGAATACGTACAACAAGGTATTGACCCAACAGAGGCAAGACAAAGAGCTACACAAGAGGTTATGAATGCAGAAATACCAACAGGTTCACCTGCTCCAGTTAAATAAATATTTTAAACTTTATGCCTATAGAATTTGAAGAATACAAAGCAGGAGAGCAAATGTTTAGCCCAAATGGAAGATCTTTGGGTAAAGCACCAGCTGTTAAAGAAAAAAGACCAAGTTCTATCTTGGGTTTTTTGATAGCACTTAAACTTGCCAAGAATGAGGATCATGCAAAGTTTATTTTGCTTATAGTCATCATCATCGCAGTCGGACTGACGATGTATTTTGGAATAAATACATACAGAGATTTTCATCCGGATGTATACGTTGCACCTATAGATTTGAATCAATTAAAGTAGAATCAAAATCTTATTCCTCTTCTGTAATCATCGCCGGTTTATCTATAACAATAGGATCAATCTCCGCAGTAACTGCACTTTCTGTGATTCTCATAACATCTTTATCTACCTTCGCAAGCTCTCTGTGTGCCTTATTATAATGGCTCACTGTAGTCCCCAGAGACTTACCTAATGATTGCATGAATTGCTCGTATGCACCCAAATGCTTTCCCAGGTCCTCTACCCTTTTTCTAATCTCCTTTGCTGATTCCTCAATTTGTAGTGCCTTTAGACCTTGTAGCACGGTCTGTAAGTAGGCGAGGAAGGATGTTGGTGAAGTAATGATCACATGCTTCTCTTTGAACGCATATTCAATCAAATCTCTTGTATTTATTTTAACAGATCCAACTTGTGCTACCAACAAATCGTAATAAATGGCTTCGTGAGGAATAAACATAAAAGCAAATTCCATAGTATTTTCTGAAGGCTTAATATATTTTGAAGTCTCATCGATTCTTGCTTTTAAATCATTTCTAAACTGTTTCTCTAGCTTTTCTTTTTCAATAGGATCTCTTTCTGCTGATAGTCTATTGTAATTCTCTAAACTAAACTTTGAGTCAATTGGAATAATTTTATCTTTAACAAAAACAACAGCATCCACAATGGTTCCATCTTTAAATGGATATTGCATTTGAAAGCTTCCTATTGGTAAAACATTCTTAAGCAGTGTTTCTAGATAATATTCACCCAAAATTCCACGTTGTTTTGGATTCTTTAATATATCCTGCAAGCTTTGTAGTTGATCTGCAAATGATACAACCTGTCTGTTAGTTTCATCGAGTTTTGTAAGACGCTCTGTTACATCCTTAAGTAACTTAAAAGATTCAGTTGTTTGATGTTGCACTGATTCTCTCATTTCTTTTGACGATTGATACATCTTGTTATCCATATTCTTTGCAACATCGCCCAGCTTATTGTCCACCGTTTTTGCTACATCTCCAAGCTTGCTGTCTACGTTTCTAGATAGCTCATTTAACTGCTGTAACAGTATTTGCTGAGAGGATTGGATAATCTGTTGAGTTGATTGGTCCTTGGCAAAGAACATAGCCTTTTCTTCCTCGCTAAAGCCCTTTGGGGCGCCTGACTTACGCATCAAAATAAACAGAACAACAATATTGATAATGACTATCAATAAAGCTATAATAATAACCGCAATTGTGCTGGAAGATATATTCATGGTAATGATTATACCAAATAACTTAAGAATTAAACAATCCAAATAACAACAAAAAATATGACAATCTCAGAACAAATTAGAGCCGAGCTTAAGGAAGCCATGATAGCAAAAGATTCAGTAAAAATGATGACTCTTCGTGGTCTACTTTCTGGTTTTACAAATGAACTAGTGGCTGTTGGCAAGAAACCTCAAGACATAATAACTGACGAGGAAGCAATAGCTGTTATAAAGCGTGCTGTTAAGCAAAGAAAAGATGCTATTGAGCAATTTACAAACGGAGGAAGAGCTGATCTTGCAGATTCAGAGAAGGCAGAACTTGCTTTGCTTGAAGTCTATATGCCAGCACAAATGTCTCGTGAAGAAATTCAGAAGATTGTAGAAGCTAAAAAAGCAGAGCTTGGAGTTGATACAACAGATAAGACAAAAGCAGGACTTCTAATGAGCACATGCATGAAAGAATTAAAAGGAAAAGCTGATGGTGGAGACGTAAAGGCAGTTGTTGATGCAATGTTTGCATAGTAGGTATTACAAAAATGGAATAAAAAGAGGGCCGACGCTTGCGCGTCGGCCCTTGTTGGTTGTTGAGGCAAGATACGTATAGAGTACCTAGCCTAAAATTGTTATCGAACCTTGGTGTTTCCACCAGAGTCCGCTGTCTTCCTAACTGCTCTTGAGCAGATAGGACCATCGTGAAGTAACCTGAAGACCTTTGCAGGTACGAAGTCCTCTGGTGTAGCCATAGCCACCTCAGAGAGTTCGCTGAAGGCTTGGAGCTCCTTTGCTTTGATGTCATCACGGCAAACCGTGCCAGCATCTTCGGCGTAGGTGTGCAAGCACAACACATAGTTGTTGCTTGCAGTCTGGGCCTTACTGGCCAGACGCTCCAATTCTACGTACCTCGGGTCGTGCAATGCTCTCCGGACTCCGTCCAGATAGAATGCACAGACCATAAGGAAAATCACGGCGGTGACAACCTGCAGCGCAGCTGCAAAGTTGCCCTTACTTACAGAGCGACGTTTGTTCATCTACGTGAAATAGTAGCATGATTAGCTCATTCTGTCAAGCAAATCACAGGCAAAACTCCTCCTTTAGCCATACAACAGGCTCCGTATATAGGAACAGCGCATTCACCATAGTGGTGAATGCGCTGGGTTTGTAGCTTGGGATGATTAGTCCTTAACTACTGACTTTGCTGATAGTATCAGACTACCTTCTGGTGGTTCTCCGTAGAACCTATTCGCCAGAGGGCCATAATGATGTTCAGCAATAATGAACACCTCGTATCCGCCCTTTTCATCATCCTGAGGGACAAGAACGCGATAAGAAGTTTCATCATCTCGAAACAGAACTCCATTTTCCAAGCAATCCGCCTTGCGTCTGACCATGGCGCAGTACAGAGCATATTGAGCCATCCTAAGGACATCAGTGATTGGCTTTTTATGATGCGTGAGTAATCTATTCATTCTGAGTAATTCTATTGTTAATTGTTATTTGAGTTTACTAGAAGCCAGTTATTTGCAACACCTCATGTTAGCAAATACCTTCAGACTTCATCGCAAAACTCAAATGACACAAAACATATCTATAAAACTTCAAACTTGTCTATTTATGACAATGCCATATCATGGAGAAAATGTCAACTATTAAAAAAAATTAGATTCCCTTCTTTAAGACCTTTATGCTACAATCGATTAAACACATAACTAATTAAATAAATATGAAAATAATAATCTGCACAGAAAATAAAGCTAAAGTTCAAGCAGTAGAGAGCGTACTTAATAGAGTTTGGTCAGATTTTTCACTTATTAATGAGAAATTTGATTCAGATATTTCTGAACAACCATTATCAGAAGCTGAAGGAATTGAAGGAGCAATGAACAGGGCAAACAACGCCAAACTAAAACATGAAGATGCAGATTATTATATTGGAATGGAAGGATATGTTGATACAAATGATTATGGAATGTTCTTGGCAGGAGTTGTTGTTGTCATAGACAAAAACGGCAAAACAGGAATTGGATCAAGTGCAAAAATGCAATTACCAATTAGTATTCAGAAGAAAATTGAAGAAGGCCAAGAACTTGGTCCACTCATGAAGGAGTTGATGAAGGATTCAACTGATTCAATAAGACAACTTGATGGTACAAACGGTATTCTATCTAAGGGTTTATATAATAGAGTTGACGAGTTTAAAAACGCCACGGAGTGTGCGTTAACTAGATTTCAGTCACCTGAGTTTTTTGACTAGTTGAATTGGAATCAGACACAATAGTATTTGACCCAGCAATACCTAATCTCAACCCTAACTCAATCTATTGTTCGATACTCTCGATCTCCTTTTTTGTTTTAGCAAAATCTCCATCATAAAGAATAGTGTTAATGCCAAGTGCAAATGCAGCGTCGAGAAATATTTGTGTATTATCAATAAATACAACCTCTTTGGCTTTCAAACCCATAGTAAACAAAATCTGTCTGTATATTTCAGGTTCGTCTTTACTTAACTTAGCCTTTGCAGAGGTCATTACCAGTTTAAATAATCTATCTATGCCATCTTTTTTGAGAGTATCATCAAGATCTAAATCAGTATCTGAGATAAGAACAAAAATATATTTTTCCTGATTAGTTTTTATAAACTGTATAAGCTCCGCGTTAAGGCAGGCCATACCATTATTGTTCAAATATAGTACTCCTCCAGCATCGACGAAAATTGTTTTAATTGTGTTTTTCATTTTTATTATCTTTTACCAATTTTTAAATTCTTGTAATGTCCGGCAAATCTGAAATTTTTAACATACGGAAATAAAATCAGTAATACAAGTGCCGCAACAATATTCAGTGAGGAAGCTAGAATAAATACAGCTTCAAAGCCAAATACCGTTGCAATATAGCCACCAGTCAACCCTCCAATTGATGTAGAAACAGTTAGGCCTCCAACACTGAACAAACTCCATTCGAAACCCTGACTCTCTCTATCAATATGATGAGAAAATATTGCATAATAAGCAGCAAAAATACAAGCATCTGCAATACCTGTTAAAATTTGTAAGAAATATAGATCATTAATATTTTTAATAAACAGATATGCCAGACTGTAGAATATTGCTAATATTATACCTAAAAGCAGAACGTAAAAATCATCTCTCTCCCCTTTTGCAATATCTAATCTTCTAGCAATTGGGATTTGAAATATAGCTTTTACAATAGAATAGATTGCGATTGACACACCAACAGTAGCCAAAGTTGCACCTATTATATTTTGCGTAATAAAAATCGCAATTATTGGCATATATAAACCGGCAGATACATTAAAAATAAAAACAAAAGCTAGTAAGGTTTTTATAGCTTTGTTTATAATTGGCTTATTCTCGGCTCTATTTTGCAACGTCATAATCGTAAGCGATTTTAATTTCTGACGCCATAATTGCATCTTCCAACAAATCAACCTGGTCCTTAAGGCCTTCTTCTTTCAACCTAGGAATTGTTTGGTTTTTTAATATCTCAATATTAGCCTTCCAATCCTCAAGCTCTTTTTTTGTAAGTATGTACCTACCACTGACTGATCCCTCCATTTTTCTAGAAACTGATGAGGCAAGCATCTCATCACCTCTTTTAATCATATCTGCAAATTCTTCATATGTTGAATGTAAATTTTCAGTATCTACTTTTGGTAAGAATGTTCTATATGACTCTTCTAAATAATTATTCATCTTAATCAATTCTTCCTGTTTCATTTCAACTATCGCCATATATAATTCTATAGAGTTCATTCTTACCTCAACTGAGTTTACTAACCCCATTTCTTCTACTGATAATACTGGTTTTTTGCTTTCTGGTGATGATTCATTCATAGACTAATAATAGCACAATTGATAATTTACGACCAAATGATTACATAGGTTCAAGTCAGGTATTACAAACCCATTAATTCCTCAACTTTCTCCAATACTAGGGGAATTTCTTTATATCCAGCTTTTTTATTCAAATGCTGTCCTCCTTGTATGGTATATAGTTCTGCTCCAAGATTTGTTTCAAGTTCTTCAGCTTGCCAATACGGAACATGAGGATCATTGTCTGAACTTATTGCGATGATTTTATTTGCCACTCTTTTTATTTTTTCAAAATCCAAAGGAATATCAAAAAAACTATTTAATTCCGTAAAATGAATAGGACTCACAAAGCCTGCAACAAGAACTGCCCCACCAGTCTTTATTTCAGGATTTAAATTATTTAAATATTGCACAATTGTAATACAACCCAAACTGTGACCTACAAAGTATGTATTTTCATCAGGATTCAATACCTCAGATTGTATATAAGGTAGCCATTCAGAACATATTGGGTGATCAGTATTTGGCATTGCTAAAACTTTTACTGTCACATCATCAATTTTTTCCAATTCCGATTTTAGCCATGGAAACCAATTACCATCAGGGGTTCCTGTGTAGCCATGAACTATATATACTTTTTTCATATTTTTAGTATAGCAGGAAAAATACAGATGACCGAGAAGTGATTAAATCTAAAAAATTATTTTAAAAATAGCAATAAGTGCAACGGCAGTCCAGATTATGTTTAGAATTCCTGGCTGATAGTTCTTTTTTTGGAAGGATACAAGAACAATTCCTAACGCGCCTGTTCCGTTAAGAATTTGATACCAGACATTATTTGGGCTAATGAAAGAAAAACTTATTAGAATATAGGCAAATACTATTGCAACCATTCCATACCAACCATACCATTCTATGAATTTTTTCATTATATTTTAGCGATTACTTCTCATATATCTTAACATAAATAATACCTATTTACTTTGTACTTTCTTTATAATGTAATTAAAAACACCCCCTAAGACAACGCTTAAGTCGGGTGTTATACGTCAGTTTTGCGTTACTGACACCGGGAGTATTAAATTCAATCGAGGACATCTACTTTTTTAATTTCAACGCCTCTTTCTGTGAGATTAAAGTTGCCATCATACCAGACGTCGGCAATCAATTTTTCTCCTTTAAGAATACGAGGAATCCAGTGCATATCAGAATCCATAAATTGTTCCTTTGGTGGTAGTTCATCAACTGAAAACCATGTCGGTTCAATCATTTCACCTGAATCAGTCGGTATATCAATAATGTTGTTTACAATAAATACATGGGCTTTAAAAAGAAAGCTGTCGCCATTATGAAATTCAATATAAGCCACCTTTTCCACATCGCTCTTGCAAATTGATGCGCCTCCACTTTCTTCTCCAAATTCCCTGACTGCGCAATCGGCAAGGTCTTGGTCCGTCTCTGAATCAAAACCTCCACCGTAGCCATTCCACAGCCCAATTCCAAGAACTCGAGTCTTTTTTGCCAAAAGAACCATTCCGTCCTTGATTACAAAAACAATTGTACCAGTTCGTTCTTTCATACTATGGAAATGGTAGCATGAATTGAAATTATTAAATATGGGTACAAATGAACCCCCGAACCGCTCTGCGGTTCGGGGGATTTATATATTTGTACCTCCTTGTTAACGTTTAAGCTTCTTAAAGGCCCTTCTTTTTTTCGAAAGTAAACCATGAGTTCTTTCAAACCTGAATCCGTAGTCGAGCTGACCAACTATCTCTTCTAGCGTGCTTTCAGGTTTGGACACTACACATGGAATAATACCGCATCCCTCTTTCTCGTGACTAATTGATTGTTTAAAGTGACCAATAAGTCCACGTACAGAACTCTTCACTTGGAATCGTACCCAACCGATTACCTTGTGTCGAATCCAAAGATCTACACCACAATGATCTTCATTATCATCTGATTCACAGCACTCCTCATACCACCAAGGTTTCAGTGTTTCGAGTGCATATATCACCTTAAGCTCATTAAAACGTCCAAGTTTTTTTGAGCTCAATCTTCTCCTGACTTCAGCAGGAGCAATATCTCTGAATGGATCAATCGTTTTCATAACTCCATTGGCTATACTATACTATTTTAAACTAAACGCAAAACCGCCACTGCTGACGGTTTTGATAATTTTTTCGATTTTAAATTACTGGCTATAAAATAAATCTATATCTCCAATATTTTAGCAACATAATCTATATCCTTATCTCCTCGGCCAGAAATATTAACAACCATAATCTCATCCTTACTCAATGCTGGAGCAAGCTTTATTACATGAGCTACTGCATGAGCGCTTTCAAGGGCTGGAATAATTCCTTCAACCTTAGATAGCTCAAGAAAGGCCCTGAGAGATTCATCATCAGAGGCTCCAACATAATCTACTCTTCCTATACTTTTTAAATATGCATGAATCGGCCCAACTCCAGGATAATCTAATCCAGATGCAATTGAATGAACCGGCGACGGTTCCCCTTTTTCATCTTGTAAAACAATCGTTTTCATTCCGTGTATTACACCAGTCGTGCCATGTGTAATAGTCGCAGCATGTTCACCAACCTTATCACTTTTTCCAGCAGGCTCTACTCCAATTAGCTTAACTGTATCATCAAGAAATTCATGAAATAAACCAATCGCATTTGATCCCCCTCCAACACATCCAATAATATAATCCGGCAATCTTTTTTCTTGCTCCATTATTTGTTCTCTAACTTCCCTACCAACAATTGATTGAAAATCTCTAACAATCATTGGATATGGATGGGGTCCGACCACTGATCCAATAGCAAAAAAAGTAGTTTTATATTCATTCATGAACTTGATAAAAGCACTGTCCACTGCATCTTTAAGACATTTTCCACCAGAAGTGACCTCAACAATTTTAGCACCTAATAATTTCATTCTTATAACATTAGGGTGTTCTTTTTCTATATCAATTGAACCCATATGAATTTCACATTCAAGACCAAGAAGTACCGCAGCTGTTGCAAGAGCAACTCCATGTTGCCCAGCTCCAGTCTCTGCTAATAATTTTTTCTTACCCATTCTTTTGGCCAGTAGAGCTTCTCCAATACAGTGATTTATCTTATGTGCACCCGTATGATTTAGGTCCTCACGTTTAAGATATATTTTTGCTCCACCAAGTTTTTCAGTTAAATTTTTTGCATAATACAAAGGCGATGGTCTTCCAACATAGTTCTTTAGTAAATCTAGATATTCCTTCTGAAATACTGGATCATTTTTTGCAATTAAATATTCCCTTTCTATTTCCTTCAACACCTCAGCCAATTGAGGAGGTACAAAACTTCCTCCAAACTCTCCATAATACCCATCTATATCCGGTAAATTTTTTAACGATTTTATTTCTTTGTTCATATAATTTTATTTATTTAATAACTAACTAACAGCAGACGTTTAGTAGTTACGCCAAAATTCAGTACAATGATTTTTAAAAATAAATTTAGTCATATAGATAAAACAAAAACTCCCACAATCTGTGGGAGTTTTTGTTATTTAAGGAGATAATTATAAATACAACAAAAGCTACCCACTAATGTGAGTTGCCCACCAAGTTGTATTTATAATATTTATATTTCTTAACACGATGAGATTATAGGGTATATATGAATTGAAGGCAAGGAACATGTTACAAATGGAATTAAATATCACTCTGACCCAACAACAAACCAAGCTTCATTTGATTCACTGTGCTGTAGATCAAGATGATTTATAAAAAGTCCTTTCCTGAAATCAACTGTACAAATCGCATTTACCCCAGATCCACAATACGATATTTCGGGGAATTCAGTATCTATGGGTGTTGTCGTTGAAGGAATTGTACCAGATTCGTTCTCATATACTGATGGAATAATTGCCAACCACCCGTTTTGTTTTAGAACATCTCTTGCGTGATAATAGCTATCTCTAAGCTTATAAGTAAAACTGTCATCTAATATATTTCTAACGTAAGACAGAACCTCCACCTTGCTCTTATTTTTTATTTGGAAGGTATATAAATTACCATTATAAATAAATTCTAAAGTAGGCGTAGTGCGAGAGCTTTCATTAAAATAATAAGCATCCAAATTTTCATTTATCTTTATTTTTTCCCATCCAAATCCTCCAATATCCTTTGCAGTATTTTTCTTCCCCTCAAAATACGCCACGGTGCAGAATTCAGCACCATTGCAATTACCATTTTCTGGTACTAAAGTTGAGACATTAACCCTATATCCAACATCTTCAGTTACAGTATATTCAGCTTGGATTTTTTCTCCATTTACTGCAAAATCGATTTTCTGAGGTAATAATATAGGTATTTTTATTCCAGAATTCAACATATCAGCATTAATTTTTGTAAAATTAAATGTACTAGTAGAATTTCCGTTTGTATTTTCTTCTTGTTGGTAAATAACTTTTATACCCTTATTAGCAAGTACAGTTTCTGGATTGATGACTGTATTCTCATTTATAATATCTTCTGTAATTTTTCTACTATTTCCCAAAAATAAATATAGACTAACCACTAATAAAAATACCACTAATGCGATTAATAAAATCCCTTTTTTCATATGTACATTATATCAAAGTATCAACATGTTCACTAAATAATAAATTTTAATAAATTACTTTTTACAATCGTCCTATTTTAAAAATTGTGACCCCAAAACATGGCTTTCCGAACTGCTAGCCCTTCGGTCGAGCATCATAAACCTCAGAAAAGAATTATTATCTTATACTTAATTCAATGCTGAAATTATCGTCTGTATTTGATTGTAGTAAGTATCGTTTAGTTTATTTACACCTTGATACGAATAACTGAAGCTAAGAGTCTGATTATTTAATATTTGTGTAATAAATATTTCATCTGTGTTTTGCAAGACATCTCCCGCTTGGGTCGTTATTAGAAATCCATTAATCCTACCAATCTGATATGGCTTATAAGATATTGTTAGAGGCAACGCACCTTGTTCTATTGACTGCTTCGCTGAAATAATATCTTTTGCTTTTTGTTCAAGCGATGTGTTTAAGTCGTCAACAGCGATTGAAAGATACCTCTGACCTTGGTCATTATAAGCAAAAATTATTTTTTGTGGTGTTGAATTACCATTATCAGAAAATGTCGATGGATATTTAAACGAAAATCCCCTACCAGAGTCATAGGTTTTCCATCCAACAGTTTTACTAGCTGTAGTATTTAACCCAGGAGATGTTGAGTTTATTACACTGACACTTATGTTTTCTATGGTTTTCGCGCCAGTGCTATCTCTCGCTGTAATTATTATATTAAAATCACCAAATTTTGAATAAGCGTGATAAAATGGCGGATACAATTCTCCAAATTCATACTCTGCAGTGCCATCACCCCAATTTACAGAATAAGTTAAAGTACTACCCTCACCTTTGTCATTTGGACTAAAAGCATTGACCGTCCACGTACCTTTTTGATTCAAATCCAATTCCTTTGGTCCATTTACTTTTATCTCCGGAACTTTACATTTTATACTACCCATCGAACCGTTGTTCGTACATGGTTCTGTGGTATCAGATGTTGGCGTATTTTGAGTATTGATCACCTCCTTTTTGGTCTCTTGTTTAGCTTGAGCTGTTGTCTGAACTTCTGTATTTGTACGAGAGCTGTCAGGTAATATTGGGGCTTCAGCTTTCTTATTGGTATAAATATAAACACCACCGCCTACTACCAACAAAGCAATAATAGTCAAAAGCACTGGCACAAGGAATCCCTTTTGTATGTTCTTCATATATTCAAATCATAGCACAGATGTTCACAACGTCCACATGTTCAGCTCTAGTGTGCGCCGCCTGCACCAACGTCTTTTACTTCGCTTCGCTTGAAAAAGTCTGGGTGCATCGGCATCACTTTTTTACTGTCGTTGCACTCCTTAAAAATTGTGACCCTACCGGGAATCGAACCCGGATTTAAGCCTTGAGAAGGCTTCGTCCTAACCGTTAGACGATAGGGCCATGTTTGCTATTTGTTTAGATTAGCTCTACTAATATCGCACAAAATTTGATATTTATCAATCCCCTATTTTGGGTAAAGTAAAAGCCTCGGCACCATATAATGGCGCCGAGGCTTGATTGAGACTCAGATAAGACCCTAGGCCTTATCTGAGTACCGTGAACATGGTGACACGGGAAAATAGATTAATCGTCATGGTCCTCTCTAAACGGAACATTTCCGTTATTAATAAAAGAGTTGCACGACTTAGAACCACAAAACCTGGAGGCGTCCTCATGAGCAACGCGCCGTCTCCACATAAGGTCTCGAGTCCTTATCTTCCGCGATGATTTCCTTTGCCGTTTTGGCCAAGCTGATTTTTTGTTTGTAGGTCCAGTTTTCATACGATCAGTTGTATTTGTATTTTGGTTTACTATTTTCAATTTTCATATGCGATTTCTATAGGCGGAGAATTTCAGAGCATCTTCCCTACCACGTAACCATGAACATCAAGAAGATGATTCCCTTTTAGAATAGAGATTACACCTTCTGGACTGAAAAAAACAGCTACTGCAGTTGACCTAGGCTCTAATGCATAACACACAACAGCAGAATCATTAAAGAAGTTCTTGCCTGTTGCCAGGCGGTATGCAATGTGAATGTACAGAACTTCAATCAGCAAAAGAACTTTTGGAGAATCAAAGCTTATGCATTTTAAGACAGCAAACCAATTCCATGGTTTTTCATCGAAAGATTCCAGACATTCAATTTCCGGAATCAGGCCGCTGAGATCTCCAAACATTTTCGGAAAAGATTTTTGCATTAATGAAACTGATATCCCAGTAGGGATATAGAAAAGACAAACGCTTTCGCGCACCTCCCTCAATAAACGAAGAGAAGTTGGAATCCTCCTTCCACCCAACTGAGTTACATTCTCGATCTGCAATTTAATTTCTTGAGGGCAATGAGTTTCCGTAAAAACCCTGTTTGCTCCCAGTACTTTTTCAGCAGAACTCAATGCACATCTTAAGATTTTCTTCTTGTGAATTTTTTTTCTTTTTTCCTTCTTGATTTCAATTTGATTGTTGATTGTCGAACTTCCAAGTTTCTTTGACCGAGTTGTCCAAACCGACGATTTAATTGGCAAGGTTCTCATTTAGATATTTGTTTATCCATGAAAACAATGCCATTTTGTATTATAAAAGTCAAACCTTGTGATTTAAATCAATACTCTATGATTGTAGTGCTTTTATTAAATCCTAAAAGTTTCAGAATTAAAATATTATAAAAAAATCCCGGCGCCAACATCGTGTTGGCGCCGGGAACAGATTACGGACTATCGCTTTGGACCAATTCCCACGCCGTAGACATGGGATCCTTGAATCAATCCATTGCATGCTGGAATTGTGATTTCCGCATTATCCCGGAAATAAACAGCTATCTTTCCGCCAAAGCCCGTGTCACAAATGACACGTCCGGGGAAGTAGAACCGTTTTGCTTCTTGATAATAGAGAGCGTTCAAATAGATTAATCGGGCTAGATTCAAGTCTCCGCCTGATGAACTATTTTTGAGCACCCGGCTTGCAAGGTACCAACGCCAACTCCTGGTTTCATTATTTTCAGGGATTCCCCGGCAACCCTCAGGAAGTCCAGAGATGTCACCAAACAAGCCCGGATGTGCATCCACAAGTTGGGACACCCCAATCCGTGGAATTGCAAATAAATGAATGTGCTCAAACGACCTCGTCTTCATCTTCTCAATGTAGTCTGAGCTCAGATCAATAGTTTCCAAATTGGTCTGATCTTCGTGACTGGGAACAGTATCCTTAAACAGATAAGGGCAGTGCCGAGGAAAGAACATACGCCCTTCCCCTAAGGCACTTTTCACGTCTGAAGCACGGCAATGTCCGTACTCCTTTGTCGCAGGACCACACCCTGCTTTGGTTTGTTGTTTAGTTTGCAAATCACCTGCCACCCGTAATGGATGGCCCAATTGTGTAGACTGAATATTCATGTTATCAAAGGTCCTCATGACCAGGGAAAACAATACCATTGATTAAAATATACGTCAATGGTTGAGAAAATGGTGTAAAAAAAATTGTGGGGGGGGGCGACTAAAACTAGATACAATTCTTTCCATTAGGCGCAGTCTTATTGAGCGGTGCAACTCTTCCAGTTCCTACTGGTACAAATGTAGCAGAAGGTGTTGAGCTTGTGCCCGTGCCTGCCAAATCTACGCCAGCTGGCGCCCTATCTGGTGCCACTTGATAGTAACTGATTAAAAACTTAGATAAATCGATAAAAGGAATCGCTAGCGTATCAGATGAATAACTAACTCCCTTTGGATTCACGGTATAAATAAAAACTAAAAACTGTGGATTGTATGCGGGTAAAAATCCAACAAATGAGTGAAGATAAATACTATCGGAGTATCCCTTTCCACCACGAACCACCTGCGCTGTACCTGTCTTAACTCCAATTGTATAATTTGGATTCTTATATAATCCATTCTTTAGTGATGTGTCAAAATTATTAACCATCATATTTACCACTTCAAGCGCAGAGTCCTCCTTTATAACTCGAGCATCCATTTGAACTGGTATTTTTTTAGAAGTTCCAATCTTATAATTTATTTCTTTTACAAGTCTCGGCTTAACCATTACTCCCCCATTTGCAATAGCTGAAAACGCATGAATAGTTTCAATTGGAGTAACAGAAATTCCCTGACCGAATGAAGCTGTAACATGCTCAAGATCTCTATTTGTCTTTAGGTTATCAATCAAACCTGACGCTTCATTTGGTAAGTCAATTCCTGTTTTATTACCTAGCCCGTAATTTCTAAAATAATTAGAGAATACCTCATTACCAACTTTTTGTTCAACAAATGCAAATCCAGTGTTTAGTGATTTTGCCAACGCACATTGAAGTGTAATCACACCTCTTCCTTTTTTATCAAAGTTAGAAATAGTTTTATTATTAAAAGTTGCGGAACCCGTATCGTTGTATGTGGTTTGGGATGTAACCTTGCCTGTATCCACTCCTGTAGACATTGTTAGAGGCTTCATAATAGACCCCATTTCGTATGCACTTTCTACTAGGTCATTTCTGAAAAGAACGGGGTCTTTTACACTACTTATATCATTTGGATCAAACGATGGACTCAAACCCATGGCGTATATGTCGCCGGTCTGTGGATTCATAATAATAGCGCCAGTTCTTTCTGATGAGTACTGCTTATTAATTTTACTAATCATCTCCTCAACATAAGCCTGAGTTTTTGGTTCAATTGTAGTAACAATGTCACCTTCTAATGATTTTCCATCAATTACGGTTTTCTTAATATTTGAAAATGTCTCCACAAAGAAGTTTGCATAGGCATCAGATTGAGTCCTACTTAAAACATCGTCATACGCTCTCTCAAGTCCATATCTACCAGCAAATGTATCACCCTTATAACCCATAAATCCTAAAACATTTGAAGCTAAAGATCCCCCGGGGTAATATCTCCACTTGTCTTGGTACAAGCTTATTCCTGGTAATTTTAGAGCAATAATTTCTTCTCCAGTTTGTTGGTCAACCTTCTTTCTAATCTCTTCATATGGGTCATTCAACTTGTTTGCTTTAGCTATAAAATCATCGTGAACCAACTCAGGAATAAAAGGTAACAATTTAGTGTAAATATCCTCTGCGTTTCCTGCTTTTACAGCGGCCGGCTTCATCGCTAAAATAAAACCAGTTTTGAGTGAAGCTGCAGAAATTTGTGTGCCATCTTTTTGTGTAAAGAAAATAGTACCTCTATTAAAAGCTGTTGCTGGTTTTTGATATTGTCTGTCTGCTCTTTGTCTAAAATCATCAGATTGAACAATCTGTAACATATACAGTTTGATAAAAAGTAATACGGAGAAAGCCAATATAGCAAACGCGATTAATCTGATTCTAGATTTTAACATTACTATTCATTTTACTTTATTATTTACTTCATCGCCACCTGTAATTTATAATTACGATTATTTCATTGCTACGTTCTTTGAGACAAATTCACGAGATGCAAATATGGTATTTGCAGATGCATTTTGGAAGCCCAATTCATAAGCTTTCTCAATTGAAATATTATTAGATAATGACATATATTGAAATTCCAAATCACCTAACTTTGAGTTTAAGGCCACAATTTGTTCATCAGACTGATCCTTATCAAAAGCATTCCAAACAGTTTTATTGACCATATATCCATATGTTCCCATAAGAAACATAAAAACAGCCAAAAAAGACCAGAACAATGTTACTGAAATTCTGTCTATTATATTTATTGTATTTGTTACTTTTGTTGTCATTTTTTTTGGGAGTCTTACTCCTCTTTTAATTATTAATTTGCTTGAAACACTCTGAGTTTTGCACTTCTTGACCTTGGATTCTCGTCTGTTTCTTCCTCTGCTGGAACAATTGGTCTCTTTGTAATAATCTTTCCTAGGCCATCTTCTTCAAACTTTTTAAATGCTGTTTTGACGATTCTATCTTCAAGACTGTGATATGAGATGACTACAAGCTTCCCATCAGGTTTCAATTTATCTATTGCTTGTGGAAGTGTCTCTGTGAGTGCGTTAAGTTCATCATTAATCGCAATTCTCAGTGCTTGAAATGTTTTTGTTGCTGGATGCGTTTTTGCATGTCTTGCAAATGATGGAACAGAAGCCTTAATTATCTCTGCAAGCCTTGATGTTGTTGTGATTCTTTCAAGCGCTCTTGCATTAACAATTCCTCGTGCAATCTTATAAGCAAACTTATCTTCGCCGTATGACTCAATGATTGTCTTTATGTTTTCCTCATCCCAATCATTAATAATGTCTTCAGCGTTAAAACTTGTATCTGCTTCCTTATCCAATATCATCTTCTTACTTTGCTGTGATTCTGGGTGTTCTCCTCCGTTTGCAAAAGTCATAAGTAATGGTTCATCCTTCTTAAAGCTAAACCCTCTACCTGACTGTTCCAGCTCGTAAGAACTAAGCCCAAGATCGTAAAGTATTGCATCAGCAGTCTCTATCCCCTTATCGTCTAAAGCCTTTTTAAGATTTCTAAAATTGTCATTTATAAGAATTATATTTGGCCGATTTTTTAAATCCTTAAAAGCTATCTCAAAATTTGAAGCTGCCCTATCAATTGCATCATGGTCTAAATCAAAGCCAACAATAGTTACATCTCCATCCAATTGTTTTGCTATTTGCTCGCTGTGACCACCGTCACCAAGATTACAATCAATAAATACCTGACCTTTTTTTAAGTCCAATTGTTCTAGCACAGATTGTAAAAGAACAGGGATATGTCTTGTGAATTCCTTTCTAACGAATTCCTTCTTATCCCTAATTTCCCGCTTTCCTGTCTTTTTTCCTTTTTGAGTTTTGCGTTTTGTCATAATTTTTAGATTACACCAACTTCGCCTAACTTCTCAGCGATTTCATCGACATGCTTCAGGTTTTCAAGCTTGTAAGCCTTCCAACGTGATTCATCCCAAATTTCTATCTTGTTATATACGCCGGTAAATACCACCTTTCCAGTTTTATCAGAAAGTCCTGCATACTCTCTCAAGAAATCTGGAACAAGTATTCTGCCTGCGCCATCGACATCTAATTCAACAGCTCCTCCAAGGAACATTCTGTTGAAACCTCTACTACTAGCCTGCCCCATTGAAAGTGAACCTAGTTTCTCGGAGATTTTCTCCCATTCCTTGATTGAAAACATAAACAAACAGTTATCAAGGCCGTGAGTTACCACAACTTTTTTGCCAATCTCTTTCTTGAATTTAGCAGGTAAAGAGATTCTTTTTTTGTCATCTTGGCTGTGTGTATATTCTCCTATTAACATATTCTTTCTTTCATGGTTTTTATGGCTTAGTTGCAACGTATTTCTCAATTCTCAATCCTTACCACTATTTCCCACTTAGTTACTATTTTATACCACTTACTTCCCACTTGCAAACTCCTTTATGAAATATCTTGTGCATAACTTTTGAATCTACAAGCGGTGACGCAAATAATATTGCCATTTACAATATTGGTGGCTTAATATACTATTTGTAACTAGAAATACAGCTCCTAGACAAGGGTATATTTTGGAAATTCTGCAATCACAAACACAAACCAAAAAGCCAAATAGATGAACTCAAACAAAAAGTCGTCTGATTCTCGCCGGAGAAGGTCCCGTGCACAAAGTAGATTGATTGAGGCTAAAAAACAAAATGAGAGGATTATCTTACGAAACAAGGAGTATAATGATGCGAGGTTGGAACCCAACAAGAGACGAGATGCAGGGCGGGTTGTTCTCAAATTAGCGGCTCCAAGCTCTCGGGTCGGTGTACCATTTTCAGATTCTGTACACACTGGTATCAATCTCCATCAAAATAAGTCCTGTGGAAAAGCTCTTTTGCCATTTCACGACTGCTTTCGTGGCTTATGTTTCAGAAACGAAACAATGACTTTAGAAGACACACTTATTGAAGTCGGTGTTATCCATCAAAAGGCTGACTGCCATGGTTGTAGGGTGGAGGAAAGATACAACTTCATACTACTTGATGATAAACGGAACGTGATACATGGCGTACCTACTGGGCACACATTAAGATACACCTTAAGGGACAGAAATGATTTTATTCACGATGGCACAGAAGGATGTTTTAATTCTGCACATCTCGTCAAATATGTTTTAAAGATTACTGAAAGACGTCTGAAAATGGGTTGGTTTTGCAGATTAATTTCAAGCATAATCAACAGTAATGCGAGCTGGCGCAGAATCGCAGCAGTCAAGCTTTGTACTGGAGAAAAAACATTTGAGGAATTTTTAAAAACTACACATCGGGGCTAGTGAAAGTCCGATACAGCAAAAGGCGCATTCCCCTACGGGGAATGCGCCTTTATTATTTATCATTAGCCAGTAACACGTTTTAGATCTGCGATCAGAATACTATTCTAAAGAAATAACATGATACTCTATCTCTCCTGATGGAGTTTTGAATTTAAATTTATCCCCCTTCTTCTTTCCAAGTAGAGCTTGGCCTACTGGAGACTTGAAAGAAATCTTTCCAGCTGAAGTATCAGCCTCTTCTGATCCAACAAGAGTATAAACCTTCTCAGTTTTACTTAATGAAGTTTTAACATGCACAATAGAACCAATCTCAACCTTATCACTGTGATGAGATTCTATTATTTCTGAATTTACAAGAACGTTTTCAATCTGTGCAATTCTATCTTCAAGCGCAGCTTGTGACTCACGGGCGTCATGATACTCTGCATTCTCAGATAAATCACCAAGAGCTTTTGCATACTCAAGATTTAGCGCAATTTCTTTACGCTTAACAGTCTTAAGATGCTTAAGCTCAGCTTCAAGTTCCTCAAATTTTCCTTTTGTTAAATAATCTGTTTTTGTCATATTTTTTATAAGGCGCCAATTATAATCTATTTATCTAATCTTGACAAGAGACTGTTTTTTTATATATATTGTACTATTTTACGCCTACAAACAACGTTATTTCAACTAACCTCGCTTGACTTTCTTTAATTTGGTCTCTCTATCTCAATTAGATTTGCTGATGTACTACCTTTTGTATTTAGATCGTTATTTTTGGCTTTTTGTATTAATAAAGTTGAACTTGCGGATAATGAAGGGTCGGCAACATTAGCAGAGTCTGCGCTTACATCGTCCACCTTTACATCATCAACTTTGGGTGCCACATAATCTGCAAGATATTGCCTAGCATAAATATTCATCCAGTCCAATGACAATCTCATTACAGCAGTTGATCCATACAAAGCATCACTCGGGCCTTTTTCCATTATTACAGCAAACGCATACCTAGGTTTTTCAGCTGGCCAAAATCCAACAGCCCAAGAGTTAATATATTTTTTTAACGTACCAAGTTGCGCTGTTCCAGTCTTTCCAGCAACTTTTACATACGGTACATCAAGTGCTTTCATTGTTCCATCAGTTACAGTCATCCTCATTCCCTCTCGTACGACTCTAAAATATTCTGCATTACTTATAGCAATTTTATTTGATGCATTTTTTTGATCTACTAATCCAAATGCATTTAAAGTAGCTGAGTCTCTTGAAATACCCTGAACAGTATACTCCGACGTCGTTGACGCCATATTTAATGCAGGGGAAATTAAGTACCCACCATTTGCCAGCGCACAAACTGACTTAACAGCCTGAATTGGTGTTATCTGAAAACCATACTGGCCAATCGCTGTGTGATATGTATCTCCAAGCCTCCAAATATCGCCATTGAAGTTTTCTTTTTTCCATTCCTGAGTTGGAATAACTCCAACCTTACCTGTAAAATAATTATTTTCTGTAGTAGAACCAAAACCAAACATCTTCGCATATTTATCTATTCTATCAATTCCAAGACCTTTTTGGCCTGGAAAACCTCCTCCAATTTGATAGAAATAGACATCAGAAGAAACAGCTATAGCTTTTCTCATATCAGTCCAGCCGTTAACCTTCCAGTCCTTAAATATAGTAAACTCTCCAGGTTGATATGGATTAGGAACCTTTAATTGCCCCGTACTCTCTATTTGCTTCTCTGGGGTTATGATTCCCTCATTCAATGCACCTAACGCGAATATGGGCTTAATTATTGACCCTGGAGTATACAAACCATCACTAACTCTATCCAAAAACAAATTTGAATCATTAGATAAATATGAATTTATTTTTTCCACATCCTTTCCATCAGTCATTACGTTACTATCATATTCCGGAAATGAGACACTAACTAAAATCTCCCCTGTATTAACATCCATAATCACTCCAGCTCCGCCTTTAAAACCAGATCTTGCAGCAATATCCTTCATTGATGCATAAAATGCTTCCTGTAGCTTAGCATCAACTGTAAGTATCAAATCTGTTCCCTTTTCCATTGGTTTAATCAAACTACCAGGATAAGTTTTTCCATGAACATCAGTTTCTACAATCTTAAGACCGTTTTGTCCAAGTAAATTTGTATTAAAATATTTTTCTACCCCATCAAACCCTTTTAATTCAGTATTATAATAAAAACCAGATTTATCTTTTTGAGGATACTTTACATATCCCAATAGATTATGAGTACCCGCGTTCTCTCTGTAGGATCTTAAAGAAAATTCTGATTGAGTCTCATCAATTTTGTTCCATGCCAAAAGTCTTCCATATCTATCCATTATCGCCCCGCGCTCTGCAAATATTAAACTGTGATTTAAGTGATTATTCTCAGCAATCCTTCTAAAATCAGCCCCTCTATTTAATTGTATATCAGCAATTTGATACATATATACAATAGCGACAAAACAAAAAATAACACCAACTGCAATGATATTATTAAAATGTATCGGCTTCTCAATTCTTCCTTCAAATTGGTCTTCATCAAAATGTGGCAAGTTAGAAGAATCCAGAAAAATATCTTCTGGAAAAATTTCTGCATTTCTTGCTGATCTTCTTTTTTTCTTGAACATTTATTTATGAATAAAACCTCACCTGTTTCTTTATAACTCTAAAAATTATTATAACGAGTGTTAATAGTATAGTAAAAAACATTGGAATATGTCTACCATAGAAAGTAACAAAAATATCACTTCTGTATAAAAGGTCCAGAAGTAAACCTGCTATCACAGCTTCATAATATAAATAGAACCACGAGGATATAACAGCCAAAGATAATGGAACCCACCAAGGCATAATAAAAACGGACAATAACACTATTAGATTAACGTAAAATCTTTTTGATTTGAACATATCTTAATGAATTCATGTTAATAGGACTTTTAAAATAGACCTGTGAATATGCATCACCTTCGCTTGAATCAATGACCTCAATTGAGCCCAAAACAATTGTCTCAGATGATGGCCAGACAATAGGATCACCTATCTTTACCTTAATATTTTTAGGTAATTTTATATAGAAATTTCCACCACCTCTTCCTTCAACGGTTACAGAATTCAGATAATCTTTATCTTTAATATTTTTTGTGGTTGTAGAGTTAGCAATATCTTTTGATCCTTCTATTGGAGAATTAATAAGTGCATCAATTTTTTGCCCTGACGATGAGAAAAGTGTCACGGTTGAAGTATGTTTTGAAACAGAAGAAATTATCCCAATAGCATACATTCCATCGGAAAAAACCATGTCACCTTCTGCAATATCTTGATCATCACCAATATCTAATATCAATGAATCAAAAGGAGTTCTTGGAGGCCTCTCTATTACACTCGATAAAATCATATCAGAATTTACTGGTGTTTTTCCAAGCAGTGATCTTAAGTAATCATTCTCAGTTTGAAGAGAAACTATCAGCGCCTGCTCAGATAAATTTCTAGGCACAAATCTAGGTTCGCTTGTTCCATTAACTACGTACGCTCGTATATTCTGAACACTACTGACTAGAGATTTTTTTGCCAATATATAAAGCAGTGCACAGAAAATAAATAAAATTAACAAACTAATAAACTGTATTTTACTAAATACTTTTTTTTGATTTGAATTATATCTATTTCCTTGTTGGTAGTTCATCTTCATTTTGTATTAGCATTTCCTCAAAAATGTCCATGTCCTCTAGGATTATTCCAGCCCCTCTTGCAACTGCAGTAAGTGGGTCATCAGCAACAAACACAGGAATTCCAACATAAGCTGATAACACTTCAGGAAGACCCCTAATCAATGCGCCACCTCCTGCAAGGTGAATTCCATTTCTCATAACATCAGCCAATATTTCAGGTGGAGTGGTCTCTAGAACCTCTTTTACGGCCTCTAGGAAGGTATCTATTGATGCCCCTATTGCTTCTCTTATATCTGAGTCAGTTACAATAACTTCTCTTGGTAATCCTGTAACTAAATCTCTCCCCCTAATTGCAGCTTCAAGTGCTGGTTTATTTTCTACAACACTTGCAATTGCAATCTTTAAATCCTCAGCAGTCTTTTCTCCAATCAGAATTTTAAACTCATTTCTGATATAAGACATTATATCATTGTTTAGCTTATCACCGGCAACTTTTAGATTTTTTGCGCGAACAATACCGCCAAGTGATATAACAGCAATATCGGTTGTACCCCCACCGATATCAACTATCATACTTCCCGTAGCTTCTCTAACTGGAAGTCTTATTCCAATTGCTGCAGCCATAGGCTCTTCAATCACATGAACTTCTCTTGCTCCAGCATTTCTTGCTGCGTCACGTACTGCACGACGCTCAACATTAGTTATTCCATAAGGCACACCAACAACAACCTTTGGTCCAAGCATCTTCTTTGATAGCTCTTCAGATTTTTTAATTAAATATGAAAGCATTTCTTCTGTAATTTCAAAGTCAGAAATAACTCCATCAACAATTGGTCTTACAGCAAGAATGTGCCCTGGAGTTCTTCCGAGCATTGCCTTTGCTTGTGCGCCAACAGCAACAACTCTTCCAGTTTTTTGATTCACAGCAACAACTGACGGTTCGTTTATTATCACACCCCTTCCAGAAACATATACAAGAGTATTAGCAGTACCAAGATCTATTCCAATCTCATTGGAAGTCATTCTGAAAAATTTAGCTTTGATATTTTTAAACATGTATTTGGATGGTTGTATGATTGGGTCGTCAGTATCGTTTAAGGTCACAAATACAAGTACATTGTACTGGTATGATGCCTGACCCTTATACCGCTATTCTATATAAAATATAGGCTATAATCAACTTGCCACATCTACTATTTGAACATGTAAAATATATCCTTGAATGTTACAACCACCATTAGCCCAATTAGCACTATAAAACCTATACCATTTACCCACCCTATGATACTTGCCTTAATAGGTCTTCTTATTATTGCTTCTATTATGACCACAACAACCCTACCTCCGTCAAGAGCTGGGAATGGAACCATGTTAATTACAGCAAGATTTGCAGAAATAACAGCAATAATCATAAATAGATCTGTAATTCCTGCTTTTGCAGAGTCTCCTACAACATTAGCAATTCCTATTGGTCCAGTTACCTCTTTAAGAGAGCCTTTGCCTACAAAAATACTCCCAATAAATTTTGATAATCCTATTGTAATATTTTCTAGTAAATTAAATGTCTGAATACCCGCATAGTAAAATGATTTAAAGAATCCTATTTTTGCTTCTCCAATCATGTCCATAGAAATACCAGCCATTTTTTTATTTTGATCGCCCGACACTACTGGAGCAAAATTAAAAGCCTTTGCTTCTTCCTTTGATGTAATCTCTTGAGTTGATGTCGATGATGTAACAGACGCAGTTGAAGAACTTTTAACACCGGAAACAGATAATCTTTTCACTGTTACAGATACATTCTTATCAGCAGTTGAAATTGTTTTTTGAACATTTAAAATAGATAATGTAGGGCCTACAAATAAATCCTTACCATTTGAGATAGAAAGTATTTCATCTCCTGGCTTAATCCCAACTAATTCAGCAGGAGCTCCAGGAAGAACTGTTGTAATAATTAACTTAGGGTTTTGAACAACTTCTCCAGGGAATGTATCTACAGAAACCTTCGTTCCAATCATTAATGTTGCAACCAAAAATAGATAAGCAAGAATAACGTTAAATGTAACACCAGCAATAAGTACAACAATTTGTTGCCACTTTGGTTTTGCTAAAATACTGTCTTGAGTAAGACTATCCTCTGGATTCTCTCCATGAATTTTAACGTATCCACCAAGAGGAACAAGATTCATTGCAAACTTAGTCTTTCCAATCATCATATGGAATAGACGTGGTGGAAAACCAATAGCAAACTCATCAACTCTAATGCCAAACATTTTTGCAGCAAGGAAGTGCCCCAGCTCGTGAATGGCAATAAGAAGAGTTAAAACGAGTACGAATATTATTATTGTAGATATCATTAATTATTTATTAGTATTATTAAGTAAGATTTTTTATAGATCTTGACTGCCATAAATTATTCTAAATTTAGTAGACTAGATTATTATTTCTTTTTCTTTTTTTGCAAAATGAGCCTCTAAAATAGCCTCGCATTCCTTTACTATTTTCTCCATCTCTGTCTTTGCGCGCATCATATCATCCTCACTTAATTCTCCATCTTTCTTTTTTTTATTTATATCATCAGAAATTTCCCCACGCTCTCTTCTAAGGGCAACTTTTGATTCTTCAAGTTTTTGTTTTGCGATTTTTGCAAGCTGTTGTCTTCTCTCACCTGTTAGTTCTGGAAAAATAACACGTAGTCCTTTATCGTCAACAGAAACAGAAACACCAAGATTAGCTAGATTAATTGCCTTCTCTATTGTCTGAGTTTGGCTTCTATCCCAAGGTGTAATTCTTATTGATCTTGAATCCTCAGTCACCAGACTTGCTACACCTGATAAGTGCATAATACTTCCATAAGAATCAACCTTAATACCATCAAGGAATGAAACTGTTGCTCTACCTGTTCTTATTCCTGACAACTCTTTAATAAGCCAATCTTCTGTGCCTTTTGTTTTTTGTTTAAATGATGAAAAATCGTATGCCATAATGTTTGTATAATACCATATTGAGTTGGTTAAGTAAAAGTTCAAATGCCCGGCCCCTCTAGAGGGGCCGGGCATTAATTGACGTACAAAACCTGCAGCTGACCAAATGAGATAAAACCAATCAAAATTCAGACAAATAAATACGGTCCTTTTTGTCGCACTTCAATCGTTTGATCTGCGAATTTTCAGCGCAAACCACAACTCTGAAACTATCCTGAAAAAAGCGAAGGTGAACAAGGTTACTCACCTCATAGAGACTTCTCACTTGTTGAGACAAGACGTTGTCTTCATCAGTGTCAGACATCTCAATGTTCTCCGTCTTTTCTCCATCTTTTTCAAGGACAACAACATCCTTACCTCGAACGTTAGTCCAACCGCTTATTTTGTACCATGCGTCATTCTTTTTGGCGTCCACAATTTCTCGCCAGAAATCACGTAACGATTTTACTTTATTATGCGTGGATATGATCATAATTTGTCGCCTCCATCTATTTTTATAGCACACACAAAGTATTATTACAATTATTAAATATGTGTAGGATTATAGAAATACTGTCTACCTCAGCAACAAGACTTAACAATAAAAATACCCCACGAAACGGGGTATTTTATATTTTTCATTTTACAACTACTCCCTACTTCACTGTCCCATCCGCAAGCATCAACATCAAATCAGTTGCTGCAGCTTCAGCCTTCTTTGCGTCCTTGTTACCAACAAACAATTCCCATTGAGCTGTTAGAGCAGGATTGTGGATTTGTCTAACATCATTCTCCAATTGAACTCTATCCTCGTAAGTTACAGTACCATTTGCTTTAACAACTTTGTTGATGAACAACTTAAGGAAGTTTGCATTCTTAATCTTTATAACTTCGGCTGCACCAGTGTCAATTA
>Ga0194053_10000022_pt1 | contig 108906 bp, 90 predicted proteins | sample SepL228m_MetaG_FD_161684 | JGI IMG/M metagenome (GOLD analysis project Ga0194053, IMG submission 161684) | Anoxic zone freshwater microbial communities from boreal shield lake in IISD Experimental Lakes Area, Ontario, Canada - Sep2016-L227-8m | ecosystem: Environmental > Aquatic > Freshwater >...
GGCGCAGGGGCGGGCGAACGGTGAACCGCGGGTCCAACCTGAGGGTAAGGGTAAAACTCAGCCTCGACGAGATTGCCCATGGTGTTGAGAAGAAGATCAAAGTCAACAAATATATTTCCTGCACAATTTGCCGGGGCACCGGTGCGAAAAGCGGAAGCGCTTACCAGAACTGCTCAACCTGCAAGGGTTCAGGGCATGTAACCAGGGTGACATCAACTTTTATCGGACAGATGCAAACCACATCAACCTGTCCGCATTGCGGAGGAGAAGGGAAGGTCATAACCGATAAATGCCCTGAATGTACAGGCAACGGCATAATCAAAGGTGAAGAAGTTATTTCAATCAAGATCCCGGCAGGCGTTGGCGAAGGCATGCAACTTTCGATGAGCGGCAAAGGGAATGCTGCTGCCAGGGGGGGCGTTGCGGGTGATCTCCTTATACAGATAGAAGAAATTAAGCATCCCGAACTGGTAAGGGATGGGAATAATCTCCTTTACAACCATTATATTTCCGTACCTGAAGCTGCATTGGGTTCCCAGGCAGAAATACCCGGAGTGGACGGCCCCATAAAGATCAAGGTGGAGCCGGGCACCCAGGGTGGGAAGGTCATCCGCCTTAAAGGAAAAGGAATTCCCAGTGTTAATTCATACGAAGGCAAGGGTGACCTTTTAGTCACCATTCACGTATGGACCCCGAAAACCCTTTCAAAGGAAGAAAAAGCCATATTGGAAAAACTGGCAAAGTCGTCAAACTTCCACCCCAGCCCTACTGAAAAAGAAAAAGGATTCTTTTCAAAAATGAAAGATATTTTTGAGTAAAGAAGTGATGCGGGATGAAGAGCTGTACCCTTGCAAAAGATGCAGGATGCAGGATGCGGGATACGAAATGTGAGATTGTTGTAACCCGGGTAACCAGGTTTCGTCTAAATGATCTAATTTTACGACCTGTATTCCTTATTCACTGATCCGGCATCCTATGTCCTAAATCCCGTATCCCGCATCAAATCATTCAGCACCCAACCTCACACTCCCCATGGATATATTTTCTGCACAGAACATCTCAAAGCAGTTTTCCTTACATAAAGCTCTTGACCAGGTAAGCATTGCAATTCCTGAGGGCAGCATCTTCGGATTGCTTGGACCTAACGGAGCCGGGAAAACCACTTTCATCCGCATTATAAACCAAATCATTGCCCCTGATGAAGGGAAGTTGTTTTATAATGGACGGGAACTTCAGCCAAACGACATCTACAATATCGGTTACCTGCCCGAGGAACGCGGATTATATAAAAAAATGACCGTGGGAGAGCAGGCCATGTACCTGGCCCAGCTTAAAGGGCTAAGCAAACAGGAAGCACAGAGGAGGCTGATCTACTGGTTTGAAAAATTCGAGATGAAATCATGGTGGAATAAAAAAGTTGAAGAGCTTTCAAAAGGGATGCAGCAGAAGGTACAATTCCTGATCACCATTATCCATGAGCCCAAACTACTGATATTTGATGAGCCGTTCAGCGGGTTTGACCCTATCAACGCGAGTATGCTTAAGGATGAGATCATCGCCCAGAAAGACAAAGGGGCCACGGTGATCTTTTCAACCCACAATATGGCCTCGGTGGAAGAGTTATGCGATCATATTGCCCTGATCAACAATGCCCGTGTTGTTCTGGATGGCCCTGTGAGGGATATCAAGAAGACCTATAAAACAAATACATTCGAGGTCGCATTTAACAGCTTCAATGGAAGACTTGAAAGCATACTCCCATCCGCATTCAAAATTATTAAAGAATGGAATGATCATGAACTCAGGCTGGCAAACATACAAATCCCGGCCGATACCATTCCCAACAATCTGATCTCGGCCTTGCTGCCGGTTGTGACGATCCATTCTTTCATAGAACTGATTCCCAGTATGAACGACATCTTTATAAGAGTTGTAACCGAAAAGAAATCCGAACCTGTTTTGCTATAATGATATGCATAAGATATTCCTGATCATCAAGCGCGAATACCTGACCCGGGTCAGGAAAAAATCCTTCCTGGTAATGACCATCCTGGGGCCCCTTATGATGGCGGCAATCGTGGTTGTACCTATTTTCCTGGCAACCAGGGGGAACGAACTGAAAACCGTAGCGGTAATTGACCAGACAGGTGTATTCTTTGAGAAATTCAAGGACACTGATAATATCAAATTTCATTACCTGGCCAGCGATATTGCATCAGCAAAGTCAAGTTTCCGTAAAAGCGGGGATTATGCCCTGTTGTTCATCCCCAAAACTGAAGTAAGCATCCCTACGAATGCTATACTCTACGGCGAAAGCAATGTATCAATCAACATAATCAGTTACATCAGGAACGTGATGACCAAGCAGGTCGAAGACATGAAGCTGGAAGCCAAGCTCAGGGATCTGCAAACTGATAAAAAAAATCCCCTGAACGTTGAAGATATCCTTCGTTCGGTCAAGACGACCATCGATGTCAATACCATTAAGATCACCGATGAAGGCAAGGAAGAAAAAAGCTATACCGAGATCAGTATGGTACTTGGGATGTTTGCCGGCATTCTGATTTATTTCTTCATTTTCATGTTCGGTTCACAGGTTATGAGGGGAGTCATAGAAGAAAAGACTAACCGCATCATCGAAGTCATTATTTCATCGGTAAAACCCTTTGAACTGATGATGGGAAAAATAGTCGGGGTAGGCATGGTTGGCCTCACTCAGTTCCTGCTGTGGGTGATCCTTACTTTCGGTATTGTAACCGTGGTCACTTCGACCTTTGTCGGTAAAGGTACCAGCAAGCATACGGCCGAACAGACTATCCTGCAAAATGCAGCGAAGTACAATCCCGACAACCTCCCCCTGGCCAGTGCAGCGCCAGTAAAAAAATCCCAGAATGAAGGTGTTAATGCTGTATTTGAAGCCCTGGATTCAGTAAATTTTCCCGTTATGATAGGGGCGTTTATCTTTTTCTTCATTTTCGGCTACCTGATGTACGGTTCATTGTTTGCGGCAATCGGAGGAGCTGTTGACAGTGAAGCCGACACCCAGCAGTTTATGCTGCCGATTACAGTCCCCCTGATACTCTCGATGGTGATGGCCCAGTTTTTCATACAGGATCCTACAGGGCAGGTTGCGTTCTGGTTTTCGGTCTTCCCCCTCACATCCCCGGTTGCCATGATGATCAGGATCCCATTCGGGGTTCCGTACTGGCAGGTGGCGCTTTCAATGGGGATGCTGGTCCTGACTTTCCTCGGGACAACGTGGATGGCTGCCAAAATATACCGCACCGGGATACTAATGTACGGAAAAAAAGTAAGCTATAAGGAGCTTTGGAAGTGGCTGCGGTACTAATGACTAGTGACCGGTAAATAGTGACTGGTGATTAGTGACTAAAAACATTTTAACTGTTAACCAGTCACTGTTCACTATTTGTCAAGCATTTTCGTCCACTTGTATTTCGCCCGTTTTTTCCAGTCCTTTTGGTGATAAACATAGCTGACGATCAGGGGAAGCACACTGGTTGCTTCGGCATAGACCATCTGCTCATAAACTGTATCCACCTTGCCCCAGGATGAGGCTTCCTTGAGAGTGGAACTGGAACAGGCCCCGTCGCGGGGATCTGCCACTGTTATCTGAACCGCATATTTGTGCATGCCTACTTCTTTGCCGAGGACTTCAGCGCATATCACGGTATCCTGCACGAAATTTTTAGGCACCCCTCCTCCTATCATGAAGAGGCCGGAAGTCTTTGATGCCATCTTGATTTTTGTCAGCTCCAGGAAATCCTTAACCGAATCAATGGAGACATGTTCTTTGGGGTTCTCCCACTGGTGGGCAACAAGCCCGAAGCCTGCACTTGAATCGCTGAAGGCCGGACAGAAAATAGGGACATTATGCTCATAGGCAACCTGGACCAGGCTGTCCTTTTTCTTTGAATTTTTTACCAGCCATTTACCCATTTCACGGATAAATTCTCTTGATGAATAAGGCCTTTTTTCAAGTGTGTCGGCGATTTTCTTGATCGCCATGTCGCAATACTGAAGTTCTTCCTCATCAATGTATGTATCGTAAATCCTGTCGATGTAATGCTTACGCAGGTCCTTGTCATCGGCTGTGGGGATTCCTTTATAGTGTTTAAAACCGAGCGCTTCAAAGAAATCCATATCAACAATGGATGCACCTGTAGCAACGATGGCGTCTACCATATTGTTCTTTACCATGTCAACATAAACCTGCATACAGCCGCCGGCACTGGTACTCCCGGCAATGGTAAGAAAAATAGTACAGCCCTTGTCTTTGATCATCCTGTTGAGGATATCAGCCGAGGAAGCTGTATCCCTGGAAGTAAAAGACATTTCACGCATGGAATCAATGATAGGCGTTGAATCAAATGATTTTATGTCAACATGCTTTATGACATTCTTCAGGTATTCCTTCTTCTGTTTCGATTTCTTAGGCATAAAATGGTGATTTTTAATTATTCCTGGTTTCAGTTTGCAAAGTTAATCAATACCCCAGTATTTTCAGCATTGATTTATAACTCTGCTCTTTGGAAAACAATTTCGTATACGTCTCATCATTTTCATCAAGGTCGATGAGCACATGCTTCGGCGCAGGTATGAGGCAATGCTGGATCCCCCCGTACCCTCCCAGGGATTCCTGGTAGGCACCGGTATGGAACATCCCGATGTAGAGCGGGGGATCGGTGGAAAATTTCGGAAGGAATACGGCATTGGTATGACCCTCGGCATTATAATAATCTTCGCTGTCGCAGGTTAGCCCGCCCAGGAAGACCCTTTCATATTCCGAATCCCAGTTGTTTATTGAAAGTAGGATGAATTTCTGGTTAATTGCCCAGGTATCGGGAAGAGTTGTTATGAAAGAGCTGTCGATCATATCCCAGGCTTCCCGGTCATTCTGCTTTTTCTGGTCCACGACACTGAAAAGAATGGCACCCGACTCTCCTACAGTGAATGAGCCGAATTCAGTAAAAATATCAGGTTCGGGAACTTCGTTCTTTTCGCAAATATTCTTGATCTGTGCAGTGATTTCTTCGGCCATGTATTCATAGTCGTAAGTAAATTCCAGGGAATTTTTAATCGGGAACCCTCCCCCGATATTCAGTCCTGTAAGCTCCGGACAAACTTTCTTCAGTTCGCAGTATACCGAAACCGATTTATTCAATTCGTTCCAGTAGTAAGCGGTATCCTTAATCCCGGTATTGATAAAAAAATGAAGCATTTTAAGCTCGAACTTAGGGTTGTTCCTGAGCCGGTCCATGTAAAAAGGGACGATATCGTTATACCTTATCCCTAATCTTGAGGTATAAAAATCAAATTTCGGTTCTTCTTCAGAAGCTATTCTTATACCGACTTTCATTTTTGTCTTCAGGTGGGGTTCATATTTGTCAATCTCGAGCAAACTATCGAGGACAGGCACGGTATTTATAAACCCGTCATGCACAAGGTTGATAATATGTTCTATATACTGAGGCCGTTTAAACCCGTTGCAGATGATGTAATTTTCCTTTTTGATCAATCCCCGTTTAAAAAGATCTTCAATTATAGGCATGTCAAATGCGGATGACGTTTCTATGTGAATATCGTTTTTAAGGACTTCTTCAAGGATAAAACTGAAATGGCTGCTTTTTGTGCAATAGCAATAATGGTAGTCACCCTGGTAATCAACTTTTGCCATCGCCACATTAAAAAGGCGCTTGGCCTTCTGTATTTGCTGGCTGATCTTGGGAAGATATGTAATACGTACAGGCGTTCCATATTGTTTAATAATGTCCATCAATGGAACTTTATGAAAATAAAGCTCATTCTCAATGACTTGAAATTCGGGTTGTGGAAATTCAAACGTCTGCTCAATCAGATCACTATACTTTATTTTCATGATTGTAAATTTTAATGTAAGTTACTTACTTTGACATTTTTTACTCAATGTAGATCACTTAGGTTACAAATAATGTGCAAAAGTAAAATAACTTTTCTTGATTTTTCATATTATTTGTAAATTTGGTGCCTGGCTGTTTTACAGATTCAATTTCATCACAATGAACTATATATCAGATCATAAATCGGACAATAGGCTCAGGGAAGAACTAAAAAGGATAATCAACTCTTCCATGGGCAGAGACCATGCCGACCGCCTGGTCGATATCATAAGAAACCATCCTGAATGGCATAATGAGCTCATTGACATTTATTTAGCTAATGAAGAACCCTATAGTCGCAGAATTGTCTGGGCAATCGACCTGTATTCGATGGAGGATCCCGGTTTAATACAGGAATATCTCGAGAAGATTGCCGGCTTATTACCCGTATTCCATCATGATGGTTTAAGAAGACACTCCCTGCATATCTTATCAAGATACCCTATTCCTCCCTCCTGTTTGGGGAACCTTATAAGCATTTGTTTTGAGTGGTTACTGTCTCCGCTTCATCCGGCAGCAGTCAAAGGATATTGCATGGACATATTGTATACAGCTTCTATTATGGAGCCGGAACTGCGAAAAGAATTAGCCGATTGTATAGAATACCGGCTTAATGAAGAAACCCCGGGTTTTAAAGCCAGGGGACTTAAGATCCTCAGGAAGCTTTCAAAGCTGGAAACCGCTGAGTGATGAAAGATATCTGACATCATGGAACGGGGGTACAGGAAGCGGAATAGCGGGATGAGGGATAGCGGGATGCAGGATCAACAGAAAAGAAGTATCTTTATCCCTAAATTCCGAAAACCATGTCCAGATTGTTACTACTGTTTTCCTTCCTGTTCATCCTGGCAGAGGGACATCCGCAAATTATATTTAAAAACAACCACGATGCCCAGGTCTATGTTGCGATGTGCCGTTATGTGTCAGCAGGGGGGTACTGGATGACGACCGGCTGGTATACTATCGGAAAGGGCGGCGAACGCCTTGTGTTTGATAAAATATCAGCCTCTGACACTATCGGCTACTGGGCCATGACAACAATTTCCGAAGAAAAATTTGAAGGCAAAAAGAACCTGCTGGTGAATGATGATACAAAATTTACCGTCAAGTACGCCGACAAACCTGAAACTGCCGGCACAAACGCCTATTACAGCTGGCGGAAATTCATACTGTTAAGGCTTCCCGCGGGGGCAACAAAAGGGACCATCAATTTCAAGTAAAATATAATTCATCCCACCTCTTTTATTTTTCAGGGAAAAGTTCTAATTTTGCACCCTCAAAAAATCAGACAATAAGTATTTTAATTAAATTTCAACCTCATGCAGAATAAAGGCGCTGTCAAGCTATTTGCGATTATATTCGGTTTAGTTTGTTTGTTCCAGTTGTCGTTTACTTTTATCAGCTACCGGTATTCGGTGAAAGCTGACGATTACGCCAACGCCCCCGCCGGAAAAGAACTGGCAGTTAAATTAGCCAAGGGTAATCAGGCCCGTTTGGAATACGTTACCGATTCGGTTATCCGGTCAAGGAATGAATATTTCAACGACTCAATGGCAGGAGTAGATGTTTATAACATCCTCCTTAAAAAGTATACCCTCAAAGACGTAAGGGAACGTGAGATCAACCTTGGTCTTGACCTTAAAGGCGGTATGAACGTAACCATGGCCGTTTCGGTTCCTGAAGTGATCCGTGCAATGTCGGGATACAGCCAGGACCCCACTTTCAATAAAGCCCTCCAGCTTGCCATCCAGAAAGAAAAGAACAGTACGGCCGACTTTGTTGACCTGTTCGCCGAATCCTGCAAAGAAGTGGACCCCAATGCCAAGCTTGCCGCTATCTTCAATACAGTTGATTTAAAAGACAAGATCAATTTCAACACCACAAATGCTGAAGTGATCAAAGTCCTACGCGATGAAACGAATGCAGCCATTGACAGGACTTATAGAATCCTTACGACCCGTATTGACCGTTTCGGGGTTGTACAGCCCAACATCCAGAAACTGCAGACGGCAGGCCGTATCCTTATAGAATTGCCGGGTATCAAAGATCCCGAGCGTGTACGTAAACTCTTGCAGGGGACTGCCCAGCTTGAATTCTGGGAAACATACCAGTTCACACAGCTTCACCCCTATCTGACCGAAGCTAACAAAAAACTTGCTGCGATCATGATGTCGGGCGGGGATACACTGAAAAGGGATACTCTTCGGATAGATACCCTCGGAGCTGCCAAAGCTGCTAAAAGCCAGCCTGTACTGGCTGCCAAAACTGCTCCATCCAAGACGGCCCCTGCAAAGAAAGACAGCATTAAAAAAGATACTGCAGGCGGAAATGCCCTTCTTAAACAACTCGGAAAAGACACTTCCAAGGCTTCTGCCATGAACAAAAGGGCGGAGACCGAACAATGGATGAAGAACAATCCCCTGTTTGCCGTGCTTGCCATGAATATATACCAGACCAAGGACGGGCAATACCAGGCCGGCCAGACTGCTATGGTTGGAAGAGCAATGATCAAGGACACTGCCAAGGTCAACTACATGCTTCGCCTTGTCAAACATCTTTTCCCTAGGGACCTGAAGCTTGCATGGACTGTAAAGCCCGGCGAAGAGGCTAAGGACGTTCTCTCACTCGTTGCACTGAAGGTGACTTCCAGGGATGGTTCCCCGGCATTGGGCGGTGATGTGATCACCAATGCACGCCAGGACTATGACCAGAACGGAAGGGTTGAAGTTTCCATGTCGATGAACGGTGAAGGCGCACGTATCTGGAAACGTCTTACCGGCGACAACGTAGGCAAGCAGATAGCCATCGTACTCGACGGCTATGTTTACAGTTATCCCAATGTCAATGGTGAAATACCCAACGGGATGTCGTCCATTACCGGCGGAAATATGACCGTTGAAGAAGCGCAAGACCTTGCCAACATCCTGAAAGCCGGGAAACTTCCCGCACCTGCACACATCGTTGCTGAAGAAGTTGTTGGCCCCTCCCTCGGTAAAGAATCAATCAACGCAGGTTTAATCTCCTTCATCATCGCTTTCATAGGGGTCCTCCTGTATATGTCACTTTATTACAGGGGTGCCGGCCACGTTGCCGATATTGCCCTGTTTGCAAACGTATTCTTCCTGTTCGGGGTGCTTGCATCCATTGGAGCAGTCCTTACCCTCCCCGGTATTGCAGGTATCGTTCTTACCCTCGCCATGGCGGTTGACTCAAACGTGATCATCTACGAGCGTATGCGAGAGGAAATGAGGGCAGGCAAAGGTATGAGGCTGGTTGTTAAAGACGGTTTCCATCATGCCCTTTCGGCCATCATCGACGGTCACGTTACAACTATCCTTACAGGTATCGTACTTTATATTTTCGGTTCAGGCCCCATTCAGGGTTTTGCAACAACGCTGGTTATCGGCCTGCTGCTGTCACTGTTCTCATCAATCTTTCTGGCAAGACTTCTTTTCGAATGGATGCTTGACAGGAACATGACAATCACAACAGGTTACAGATGGAGCCAGAATGCCTTCCAGAATATTAAGATCAATTTCATCGGGATGAGGTATAAAATGTACATCCTTTCCATCGCCATCATTATCCCGGGCATCATCTCGATCTTTGTGCGCGGCCTTGATCCTGGCCTTGACTTCACCGGTGGCCGCAGCTATGTTGTGCGCTTTGATGAACCTGTTAAGACTTCCGATGTGCGTGAATCTCTCGGAAAGGTTTTCAAAGAGTATCCTGAAGTAAAGACTTTTGGCCCTTCAAACCAGGTAAAGATCACAACCAAATACATGATCAATGACCGGAGCCAGCAAGCCGACTCGATTGTCAACCAGACATTGTTCGAGGGCGTTAAAGGATTCTACAGGACGCCTATCGCTTTCCAGGACTTCAAATCAGGAGATCCTAAAAAGGCTATCGGTGAGATGAGCTCACAGCGTGTCGATCCCACCATCAGTTATGCATTGATCTGGCAGGCCGTATTTGCCGTATTCTTCTCGCTCGTCATTATATTTATATATATAGCACTGAGGTTTAAGAACTGGCAATTCGGTATCGGAGGCGTGATCTCACTCTTCCATGATACCCTCATCATTATAACGATGTTCACCCTCTTCCACGGCATTCTTCCGTTCAGCATGGAGGTTGACCAGCAGTTTATTGCCGCCTTGCTTACCATCATCGGTTATTCCATCATGGATACTGTCATCATCTTCGACAGGATCCGTGAATACCGCGGGTTATATCCAAAGCGTGACCTGGCCGACAATATCAATGCCGCTATCAACTCAACCCTTGGACGAACCATCAACACATCAGGTGTAACATTGGTTGTACTGATCGTGATCTTCATCTTTGGCGGTGAAGTCCTCCGCGGATTTACTTTCGCCTTGCTGATCGGGGTTATTTCAGGAACCTACTCATCGGTGTTCAATGCAACTCCTGTTGCATACGACATCCTGATGGCCCAGAAACGCCGCAAGGAGAGGAAAGAACTTGCTGCAAAGACAAAATCAAAATAGCACTTTATATAATGGTGCTTGATGACAAAAAAAGGCTGTTCGCAAGGGCAGCCTTTTTTTATTACACTTTTCTGTATATTTGTACGTTATTCCAGCTACCAATATTATTCTTTAATGCACTTGAAAAACTGTTTTTTCTTCCTGATTGCCTTAAGCTGTTTCACCGTCACCGCACTTGCCCAGAATAAAGCCACTAGAGCAGCTGATGATGCGTTTTCGGAATCTATGTACTTCACAGCTCTTCAGAAATACCAGAAAGCAACTTCAAAAGTCAAGAATAATAAAGCTGAACGGGACCGGATCACCTTTCGCATTGCCGAATGCTACCGGATGATGAACAATACCAAGAAAGCAGAATCTGCTTACAAACGGCTGCTGAACAACGTCAAATTCATCAAAGATGAGCCCAGGGTCCTTCTGTATTATGCCAATGCCCTGAAATCTAACGGCAATTATGATGAAGCCATCAAACAGTACCAGGCATACAAGGAATTATCACCAAAAGATCCCAGGGGTGAGCAGGGGATCCTCACCTGCAAGATGGCGAAGGAATGGCTGGCAAACCCTTCCAAATACACTGTAAAATGGGAAAAAACCCTCAACTCCAAGGAAGATGACTTTGCCCCGGCATATGCCGATAAAAAGTTTGGGTCCATTATTTTTACTTCCGACCGTGATGCCAGCAATGGAAAGGATATTGATAACTGGACAGGCCTGAAATTCTCCGATTTTTATTTCGCCCGTAAAGACCGCAAACAGGAATGGAGCAAACCGGTCCTTGCCGACCAGGCTGGTATGATTAACACCAAAACAAACGACGGGGTGGGCCAGTTTGATCCTAAATTCGCACATTTTTATTTCACCCGCTGTTATAATGACTCAAAGAAAAAGAACGGTTGCCAGATCTTTGTTACCAGCCGCACAGGAACCAGCAACTGGGGGGATCCCGAGAAAGTTGAGCTTGGAGGCGACAGTACAAGCGTTTACGGGCACCCTTCTGTTGGCAACGGGGATGTGATCTATTTTTCGGCCGAACTACCCGGCGGAATGGGCGGAAAGGATATCTGGAGGGCCAGCAAGAAAGGCGGCAAATGGATCAAGGAGAACCTTGGTTCAGAAATCAACACCCCCGGGAATGAACTTTTTCCTTTTATCAGGAACGACAGCATCCTGTACTTTGCTTCTGACGGGCTGCCCGGTATGGGTGGATCTGACATTTTCTGCTCCGTCTTTTCCAAAGGCAAATGGGGTAAGCCCGAAAACATGAAATCCCCGATCAACTCCCCGGCCGACGACCTTTCGATAGTGTTCAATGCTGAAGAATCAGAGGAAGGGCTGTTTACATCAAACCGCCCCGGGGGAAAAGGGAGAGACGATATCTACTCTTTTGTAATTCCCCCAATCTATTATACCCTCGAAGGGAACGTGACCGACGACCGCTCACTGCTTCCCGTCCAGGGCGCTGAAGTAAGGGCTACCGGTACCAATGGCCGGATCTTTAAATACACCACCGACGAAAAAGGCCATTACAGCTTCAACAAAATGCAGATCACTGCAAATACAACTTACGACATCCTGGTTACCAAGAAAGATTATTTCAACGAAAAAGGACGGGAAACCACAGTGGGCCTCGAAAAGAGCAAAGACCTTACAAGGAACTTTGTGCTGAAGCCGATTCCTAAAAAACCTGTTGTACTTCCCGATATCCTGTACGACCTTGCAAAATGGGACCTTAAACCCCAGTACCAGGACTCGCTCCAGGACCTTATAGAAACCCTCGATGCCAATGAGACGATTGTTATTGAACTTGCAGCTCATACCGATTCCAGGGATAGCGATGAACGCAATGACATACTTTCCCAGAAGCGCGCCCAAAGTGTTGTTGACTACCTGATAACAAGAGGAATTGACCCCGACCGCCTTGTCGCAAAAGGTTACGGAGAAAGGGTTCCAAGAGCCCTGTCGAAAGACCTTGCCAGGGAAGGATATACTTTCGCTGCAGGAACGATCCTGACCGACTCGGTTATCAACCTCCTTCCTAATACCGCCGTAAAAGAAGCCGCACACCAGCTCAACCGCCGTACCGAATTCTCAATCCTGAGAAATGATTTTGTACCCAAATCCACACCTTCCAAGACCCAGGGTACAACAAAAATCGAAGTTGTTGTAACACCTGAAGTGAACGGCATTACACTCACAAAACTTAAAGACGGGACATACGACGGAAGCTGCTTTGTCAACGGGATTGCCGTGACATTCAGTTATGACCCTTCTGAAAAAGACGTGTTTATAGCTTCTGCCGAGGCATTCAAGCTGCTCAAAGACGGGGTGATCGATAAAAATGACTTCGAAGGAGATGCCACAAAACTGATCCAGGAAAAAAACATCAGTGAAAAAGCCGTGATCACCCTGAAGGAAGTCAGAATTGCCAGGAATACTGTAAAGGACATAAAAGTTATGGTAAACAGTAAAATCCGCACTGCAATTAAGTTCGGTGATAATACCCTGAAGAAATTCGGGACTTATCATATAGATGCGGAAAAAGGGCAGATTATCTTTGATTGATCCATGAGCAATCCGTCGAGATATGATAAAAGAGGCGTTTCTTCACAAAAGGAAGATGTTCACTCGGCCATAAAGAATCTTGACAAAGGGCTGTTCCCAAACGCATTCTGCAAAATCATCCCCGACATCCTCGGAAGTGATGAAGCCTGGTGCAACATCATGCATGCCGACGGGGCCGGCACAAAATCATCCCTTGCTTACCTGTACTGGAAGGAAACCGGCGACCTCTCGGTATGGCGAGGAATAGCACAGGACGCCATAGTCATGAACCTCGACGACCTTCTCTGCGTGGGTGCAACCGGCAATATCCTGCTATCCTCCACCATCGGCAGGAATAAAAACCTGGTCCCCGGTGAAGTGATCTCAGAGATCATCAATGGCACTGAAGAATTCCTGGCTTCCATGCGCTCCCACGGAATCGGCATATGGTCGACCGGGGGAGAAACCGCCGATGTCGGAGACCTTGTACGTACGATAATTGTTGATTCTACTGTTAGCTGCCGGATGAGGCGCAGCGAGGTCATAGACAACGGGCGCATACAAGCCGGCGACCTGATCGTCGGGTTCGCATCCTTTGGCCGCACGAGCTATGAAAGCGAATACAACGGTGGCATGGGCAGCAACGGTCTGACATCCGCCAGACATGATGTTTTAAATAAACAATATGCCGGGTTGTACCCCGAAAGCTTTGATCCTGCAATCCCGGCAGAACTGGTGTATTCAGGGCATAAAAACCTTAGCGACCTTTCGGAAATCAACGGGGTCAGCATAGGGAAACTGATTCTCTCCCCTACCCGCACTTATGCCCCTGTGATCAGGGAGGTTCTGAATAATTTCAGGAAGGAAATTCACGGGATGATACATTGCAGCGGGGGCGGACAAACAAAAATCCTGCATTTTTCCGGCAACCTACATATTGTCAAGGACCAACTCTTCCCCACGCCTCCCTTATTCAGGCTTATCCGGGAACAATCAGGCACAGACTGGAAAGAGATGTACAGGGTATTCAATATGGGGCACCGTATGGAGCTGTATGTGCCTGAATCTGTCGCCCCCTCTCTCATTGAAATTGCTTCTGCATTCAATCTTGAAGCCAGGATCATAGGGCATGTCGAAGACTCAGGTTCTCCAAAACTTACCATTTCCTCAGAACACGGGGAATATACCTATCCCTGAATGGTGAATAGTGACTGGTGACTGGTGAACTGAGGTCGGTGGTCCGTGAACCGCGACTCGTAAATGGTGAATGCAGACTGCTGACTACCGACTGCCAACTGCCGACTGCTGACTGCCAATATGCGATCCGGTTTCCGGCTCCTTATTCCCGGTTCACGATATTTTCGTACCTTTGCAGCCCGAAAAAAGAGGTTTAACAATGTTAGATAAACTTGAAGCGATCAAGCTGAAGTTCGATGATATTCAGAAGGAAATGAGCGAGCCTGACGTGGTCAGTGATATGAAACGCTTCATTAAGCTGAACAAGGACTTCAAGGAACTTACGCCCATCATGGAGGCCTATGAAAGGTATAAAAGCATTATTGCCAATATAGAACATGCAAAGGAAATCCTTTATAAAGAAAAGGATGAGGAGTTCCGTACAATGGCAAAAGAAGAACTTGAAACCCTGAGCCGCGCAAAAGACCAGCTTGAAGAAGATGTGCGCCTTATGCTTGTCCCCACCGACCCCCAGGACGGGAAAAATGCCGTGGTTGAGATACGGGCAGGAACAGGCGGAGATGAAGCCAGTATTTTCGCGGGAGACCTTTACCGGATGTACTCAAAGTACTGCGAAGCCCGCAAATGGAAAACAGAGCTGATTGATTTTTCGGAAGGCACCATGGGCGGTTACAAGGAAGTTATTTTCAATGTCATCGGTGATGGCGCCTACGGCCAGATGAAATATGAATCGGGGGTGCACCGCGTTCAGAGGGTTCCCCAGACAGAAACCCAGGGCCGTGTCCATACTTCTGCTGCCACCGTTGCTGTTTTGCCTGAGGCGGATGAGTTTGACGTGGAGATCAAACCTTCCGACGTACGCAAAGACACATACTGTTCCTCGGGACCCGGCGGGCAGTCGGTCAATACAACCTACTCGGCCATCCGGCTTACTCATGTACCTTCAGGAATCGTGGTGACCTGCCAGGATGAAAAATCCCAGATGAAGAATTTTGAAAAGGCTATGAAGGTGCTCAGGACCAGGCTTTACGAAATGGAACACCAGAAATACCTCGATGAGATCTCCAAGAAACGCAAAACCATGGTTTCAACAGGAGACCGCTCGGCCAAGATCCGGACCTATAATTATGCCCAAAGCCGTGTAACCGACCACCGCATCAATATGACCATATATAACCTTCCCGTGGTGCTTGACGGGGACGTTCAACCACTGATCGATGCGCTCCAGCTGGCCGAGAACGCCGAGAGGCTGAAAGAAGCGGTCAGCTAGTTCAGCGAATGGTGAACAGTGAACAGTGATCAGTGAACAATCACTAGTAACCAGTCACTAGTCACTATTCACTAACATCATAATGGATAATAAACTCACAAAAACATGACCAGACAAGACCTCATCAACCTTATCCGGAGAAAAAAATCCTTCCTCTGCATAGGTCTCGATACCGATATTAATAAAATCCCGGCCCATCTGAAGGGCCTCGATGACCCTATCTTTGAATTTAACAAGGCTATCGTCGACGCTACCATTGACCTGACCGTAGCCTATAAACCGAACTTTGCTTTTTATGAATGTTACGGGGTGAAGGGATGGGAAAGCCTTACCCGGACTATAAATTATATAAATACAACATATCCCGGGCAGGCCTTTACGATAGCCGATGCAAAGAGGGGAGATATAGGCAACACCTCACAGCAGTACGCCAGGGCCATGTTTGACAAAGCCTCATCAGGCCTTGACTTTGATGCGGTTACCGTTGCTCCTTACATGGGGGAAGATTCGGTCAAACCCTTCCTCTCCTATCCTTCGAAATGGATCATAGTCCTGGCGCTTACATCCAACAAGGGTGCAGAAGATTTTCAGTTTTTTACCAGTGGCGATACAAAGCTGTTCGAGCAGGTCCTGAACAAATCAAAATATTGGGGCAGCAGGGATAATATGATGTATGTAGTTGGAGCTACAAAAGCCGAAATGTTAGGCGGCATCAGGAAAATCGTCCCAGACCATTTTCTTCTTGTCCCCGGTGTGGGCGCACAGGGCGGAAGCCTCCAGGAAGTTGCGAAATACGGTCTTACCAAAGACTGCGGATTGCTCGTAAATTCAAGCCGTAACATTATTTATGCATCAAACGGCACCGACTTTGCAGAAAAAGCAAGGGAAGAAGCCGGTAAGATGCAACAGGAAATGGACGCCATTTTAAGTGAACAGTGAATGGTGAAGGGTAAATAGTGATCTGTTGCCAGTCACCAGTCACAAGTCACAAGTCACCAGTCACAAGTCACCAGTCACCAGTCACAAGTCACCAGTCACCAGTCACAAGGGAGAGATTATTCCACGAACGTTATCCATTGAAACTTATCAGGGATCTTGCCGTCCTGGATATCCCTGAGTATCGTATAAAGCCTCAGTGATACCTTGCCAGCCGTGCCGTCCTTGCAAAACTGGTACACCTTGTCGGAATCCCTGTCATGGATGGAACAGATCGGGGAGATCACCGCGGCCGTGCCGCAGGCGCCAACTTCATCAAACTCGGCAAGTTCCTCTACAGGAACAGGCCTTAGTTCAACTTTCATCCCGATATCATGTGCAATGGTGCGAAGCGACATGTTCGTAATTGAAGGCAGGATGGAATGTGAATTAGGGGTGATATACGTATCGCCTTTGATCCCGAAAAAGTTTGCGGGCCCGGCTTCATCTATATACTTCTTTTCTTTGGCATCCAGGAAAATACATGAGGCAAATCCTTCGGCATGGGCGCGGACACCGGCCCTGAGGCTGGCAGCGTAATTTCCTCCTACTTTAATATGCCCTGTACCAAGAGGGGCGGCACGGTCAAAATCCCTTACGATCTGCATCTTAACAGGGTTGAAACCTTCCTTGAAATAGGGGCCGACGGGACCGACGAAGATCAGGAAAGTATATTCCCGTGAAGGTTTTACCCCAACCTCGGGGCCTGTACCTATCAGGATCGGGCGGATGTATAGCGATGCACCTTCCCCGTATGGCGGGATGTACTTTTTATTCAATTGAACCACCTTTAAAACTGCCTCCCTGAACATCTCAAGCGGGATCTCAGGCATAATTAGGCCTACAGCAGAATTATTTATACGCTTGCAGTTTTCCTCAAGCCTGAAAATCCTTATCCTGCCATCAACCCCGGTAAAGGCTTTGAGCCCCTCAAAGGCTTCCTGCCCGTAATGCAGACAGGTTGCGGCCATATGCATGTTAATGTATTCCGAGTCGGTGACTTCCAGTTCGCTCCATTTGCCGTCTTTCCAGTAAGCACGAACATTGAAATCGGTCTTAAAATAACCGAAAGGCAGGTTTTTCCAATCAATAGCAGTCATATAAGTAGTTTTAGGTGTTAGTTCTCAGCAACAAAGACCTTGTAAATTTAGAAATTTATTTTCACCGTAACCGGGGATGTGCAAAAATTTTCCATTCCATCGCCTATCACACCATCCAGTTATCCATTCATCCAGTTATCCAGCCATCCAGTCATCCAGTCATCCAGCCATCCAGTCATCCAGTCATCCAGTCTTCCAGTCATCCAGAACAATTGTCATTTTGTCAGGAAGTAAACAATGGCACTTGCTTTGTATATATCGCAGCACCTGCCGGGAGAAACCCTGGTTTCAGTAAAACAACATCCGGCGTAGCCGGAATTATAATAACAATAAAAACAAAGTATACTATGCAGAAAGGCAAGATCAATGTTCAGACTGAGAACATTTTCCCTATCATCAAAAAATTCCTGTATTCGGAGCATGAGATTTTTCTTCGCGAACTGATCTCGAATGCTGTGGATGCTACACAGAAGCTGAAAACGCTTTCTTCAATTGGCAAGTTTACAGGTGATCTCGGTGACCTGACCATAGAAGTCAAGGTAAATCCGAAAAGAAAAACCATTTCCGTAAAAGATAAAGGTATAGGGATGAATGCCGAGGAAGTTGATAAATACATCAACCAGATCGCATTCTCCAGCGCCGAAGAATTCATTACCCAGTTTAAAACAAAGTCGGAAGCTGAGATGAATGCTATCATAGGCCATTTCGGGCTTGGGTTCTATTCGAGCTTCATGGTTTCCGACAAAGTTGAGATCCATACCAAAACATATAAAACCGAAGGCGATACCAAGCCTGTTCTCTGGGAATGCGACGGCAGCCCTGATTATACCATGGATGACAGCAAGAAAAAGGACCGTGGTACCGAAATCATCCTGCATATAGCCGATGACTCAAAGGATTACCTTGAAGAATACAAGATCCTCGAGATACTGAAGAAATACTGCAAATTCCTGCCCGTCCCCATACGTTTCGGAAGCGAAAAAACCTGGGAGAAAGTTCCCGGTGAGAAAGATGAAAAGGGGAATGACAAGGAAATTGAGGTTGAAAAGCCAAGGATCATCAATAATACAGATCCTTTGTGGAAGAAGAAACCTGTTGATCTCAAAGACGAGGACTATAAAAGCTTTTACAGGGAACTGTATCCTTATACTTTCGAAGAACCTTTATTCCAGATCCATTTAAACGTTGACTACCCCTTTAACCTTACCGGGATACTGTATTTTCCCAAGGTTAAGAAAACCATGGAAGTCCAGAAGAATAAGATACAGCTTTATTCCAACCAGGTTTTTGTTACCGATTCGGTGGAAGGCATTGTCCCTGAATTTCTTACCTTACTCCATGGGGTGCTTGACTCGCCTGATATTCCCCTGAATGTATCCCGCTCCTACCTTCAGTCTGATCCGAACGTTAAAAAAATAAGCAACCATATTACCAAAAAGGTTGCCGATAAGCTGGAATCTACGTTCAAGGAAAACCGTGCCGATTTTGAAGCCAAATGGGACGATATCAAGGTATTTATCGAATACGGGATAATATCTGAACCTGACTTTTTTGACAGGGCCAAGAAATTCTGCCTGTTTAAAAACACTGAAGGGAAGTATTTTACATTCGAAGAATACGAAGCTAAGATAAAAGACACACAGAAAGATAAAAACGGCAACCTAATCTACCTTTATGCAAGCAATGCTGAAGAGCAATTCAGTTTCATTGATGCCGTGAAGGACAGGGGTTATGATGTTTTGCTTCTGGATGGCATTATCGATACCCATTTCGTGAATACGATGGAGCAGAAATTCGAAAAATCCAGGTTTACCCGAATCGACTCCAATACTGTTGATAAGCTCATTGAGAAGGAAGACAGCCTGCCCTCAAAACTCAGCGAAGACCAGCAGAAGGCCCTCAGGGAAATCCTGGAAAAGCAGATCGATAAAGAGAAATTTACTATTCACCTTGAAAGCCTCAGTGAAAAGGAAGCTCCCCTGCTGATCACCCAGGATGAATTCATGAGAAGGATGAAGGATATGAGTGCACTTGGAGGTGGGTACAGTTTCATGGGGACTATGCCTGAAAAATACAATCTCGTAGTCAATTCCAACCATCCTAAGATCAGCAGGATATTGCTTGAACCTGATGGAGGGAAACAGGCCGAAACGATCAGGCAGCTCTTTGACCTGGCTATGCTTGCCCAGAACCTGCTGAAAGGGAAAGACCTCGCAGAGTTCATCAAGCGGAATATCGAAACTATCTAAAACTGTAACTTTACAGTATATTTACGTCAAATAAGCCAATTAAATAAACAATACCGGCGGCAATGCCGCCGGTAAAACAACAAAAACCAAAAACAAACAGTATGAAACTCAGTAAAGGTTGGATCATTCTGATCGTGGTTGTACTTGCAGCAATTCTCCTTTTTTCATGGGGGCAGGGCTCATACAACAATCTAGTAACCAAGGACCAGGTCGTGCAGCAGCAGTGGGCCCAGGTTGAAAACGTATACCAGAGGCGTTCGGACCTCATTCCGAATCTTGTAAATACGGTCAAGGGTGTTGCCAATTTTGAGCAGAAAACACTTACCGATGTGATAGAGGCCAGGGCCAGTGCCACCAAGGTAACGATCAGCCCTAAAAACCTCGACGAAGCCTCCCTTCAGAGGTTCCAGGCTGCCCAGGACAATCTCAGTTCGACCTTGTCGAGACTGATGATGGTGACAGAGAATTACCCCCAGTTAAAAGCAACTCAGAATTTCAGCGAACTGCAGGCCCAGCTTGAAGGGACCGAAAACAGGATCACGGTTGAACGGATGAAATTCAATGAAGTGGTTCAGGATTACAACATCCAGGTTAAGAGGTTCCCTTCAAACATTTTTGCCGGCATGTTCGGGTTCAAGGAAAAGGCATTTTTCAAAGCCGTTCAGGGTGCCGAGAAAGCTCCTGAAGTAAAATTCTAAATCTGTGGCATAAACCCCGGGCATAGTAACTGGCCCGGGGTATTTACCTTTTTACGGGAAGTTATCCCGGAGTTTAAAAACCAAAACCATGGGAACAACAGCAAGGGATTTCTTCAGCCCGGAGCAGCAGAAGGCAATAACTAAAGCTATAGCCGATGCAGAGCTTCAAACATCGGGTGAGATCCGGGTCCATATTGAAAATACCCTGAAAGGGGATGTGCTTGACCGTGCGGCCTATCTTTTCAGGCAGTTAAGCATGAATAAAACCCGGCTCAGAAACGGGGTACTGATATACCTGGCTGTAAGAAGCAGGCAGTTTGCTATCCTGGGCGACAATGGGATACATAAGGTTGTACCTGAGAATTTCTGGGATAATATCAAGCACAGGATGCTCCTCGATTTCAGGGAAAATAAATTTACTGAAGGACTTATCGCTGCCATCTCTGCCGCAGGGGAACAGTTGAAAAAACATTTCCCACATCTTGACAATGACAAGAATGAACTTCCAAACGATATTTCTTTCGGGAAAAACTAAGCCTGTAAACATGAAAACCCTCAAAATGATATCCATTTTCCTGTTAATGGCATTTACCTTAACGGTAGCTGCCCAGGAAATACCCGAAAGGCCATCACCTCCAAGGCTTGTAAACGATTATACAGGCACTCTTGCTCCCGACCAGATTGCAGCTCTTGAACGCAAACTCGTTGCTTTCAACGACTCAACGTCGACACAGATCGCAGTAGTTATGGTCAAATCCCTGAATGGCTACGACGTAGGGGATTATACTTACCGCCTGGCCCAGAAATGGGGCGTAGGACAGAAAGGTCAAAACAACGGTGCCGTAATCCTGGTCAAGCCTAAAACAGCCACGGAAAAGGGCGAGGCCTTTGTAGCTTCAGGTTATGGCCTTGAAGATGTCGTCCCCGATGCCATATGTAAAAGGATAGTTGATAATGAGATGATTCCCCACTTCCGTGATGGGGATTATTATGGAGGGATTGATGCTGCAACTACTGTTATTATCGACCTTGCCAAAGGCAAATATACGGCAGCCCAGTACAACAAAAAGAATGATGCAGGTCCTTTAGGTATTGTGATTCCCATAATCATTTTAATGGTTGTGCTTTTTGCCATCAGAGCCAGCAGGAACAGCTCCCATTCGGTAGGCAAGAACCTCCCCTGGTGGATGGCATTATTTATGCTTGGCTCCATGGGGCGCGGACATAGCGGTAACTGGAACGATTTTTCCTCGGGTTCAGGTGGCTTCGGCGGAGGTGGAGGCGGGTTCGGAGGATTCGGGGGCGGAAGCTTCGGCGGAGGCGGAGCCGGCGGAAGCTGGTAAAATAATATTATAAAAAAAGCCCTGCATCACAGGGCTTTTTTTATGCCATCTTAAGCGTTTTACTTTGCAGGGGCTGCGGCAGTGCGGGGTTTGATTTCTATGTTCTTGGTTTCATCAAGAGTGACATATCCGCCTTTGTTGCCGAAATTACTAAGGACGTAATTAATAACAGCCACAGCATCCTCCTTGGTATCAACCTGGGGAGTCATCTCCTGTGTGTACTTCTTGCCGTTTACTGTCATTTCAATCTTGGAACCGTTAAGAGTCTGGGCAACGGCCCTGACCTTATCGGAGAGAAGATAGTCGGAATTAGCCAGAGGAGGGAACACATTCTCAACACCCATCCCGGTAGTCTGGTGGCAAACAACGCATTTTGTCTTGTAAATCTGCTCGCCTTTAGGCATCATCGCCTGGATATCGGCGGGAATACTACCTTCAGCTGTTTTCTGGTCAGCAGCAGGCTGGCTGCCACCGCCACAGGAAGAAAGTATAATTCCAAATGAAAAAGCTGATAGCAATAGAATAGCAATTCGTTTCATGATTTTGAGTTTTGTTTTAATTAATGTTTGTTTATTAAGTGCAAAATTAAGCTCATTTGTGAAATTTTCATCAATTATTCTCCATGGCAGCATTCAGGGACAGTCTTTTTTGCTTCCATTTTGGGGCTGATGTATGGTATTCCGAGATTCAGGCCCCTGAGGATAAACAAGACCCCGATAAGCAAAATAAAATACGGGATGATTTTTTTAGCTATATTCCTGAACTTTAACCCAATGATATTACCGGCCACTGTTACTGCAAGCAATACAGGGATGGTTCCAAGCCCGAAAAGGAACATGTACAATGCACCTTCATAAGGTCCTGAACTCACCACCGCCCCGGCAAGGGCAATATAAACCAGTCCGCATGGGAGCAAGCCATTTAAAAGGCCGATGATAAATACTGAGAGGTAAGTCGTCCTGCCGAAAAGTCCCCCAAACACTTTTTTATAAGCCGGTGCCATCCACTGCAAACCTGTCTTCATCCTCATCCTCCCGGGAAAAAGAGGTAAGAGAACCAAAAAGATCATGATTATGCCCAATGCCACGGAGACCCACCTCTGGACCCCCCAAAGGAACAGCCCCATACCCAGCAAACCCAGGAAAAATCCGAGCAAAGAATAGGTAAGTACCCTTCCTGAATTATAAAGCAGGCTGCTGGCCAGGCGTGTACCCCAGCTGGTCTGTTTTACGGGAAGTGCCAGCGCAATGGGTCCGCACATGCCTGCGCAATGCAGGCTTCCAAGAAGTCCAAGTAAAAAAGCCTGCAACAATATCATCATTCAGCAAATATTTCCTTTTCGAAATAATAGGATTTTCCATTCATGGTCCAGTCGAGCTTTACCATGTACTTTCCTGCATGCAGGTCTGAAGACCGGATCAGCTGTACCATGGCGGTATCGTATACAATGGGTAAAATAACATCCAGTTTCTTGTTCGAAGGCCGGTAAAGATAAACCGTGCCGCTCACAGAAACCCCCTTAAGATCAGAGGGATATTTTATCCGCAGATAAGTTTTATCATATTGAACCCCCGGAAGTTCATGGAGGCCGGAAGTATTGCGCATCTTCTGAAGGACTTCTTCGTACCTGAGGCCTTTGGCATAGTAATCGCTTTCGACCAGGGTATTATCCTGCAGATTGGCGAAAATGAAAAATGCCGCACAGGCCATCATGAAAATCACTATAAAAATAAAAATCCCTGTACCCCAGTTAAATTTCATTTGTCCTTTTTTTCAGGTCCGAAAAAAGTAGCTTTTGTTTCATCAAGTAATTTGCCCCCGCTGAAGATCCCTAAGTTCACTTCCATCTTACCCTGCGGAATATCTTTCCTGTCAAGAATGATGAAAAACACAGCCTCCCCGACCGTCTGCCTCTTTATAACAGGGTCTTTCCCTATGATCTTCACAACCCCATTCCCCGAAAGTATCTTTACTTCCACGGGAAGGTCCTTCGTGGTTTTATTTACAATTTTTATATCATACAGGTTCGCGATCTTTCCTTCGCCCATATCCTGGAACAGTGTGCCCGGTGACCGCATCACAGTAGCCTCCACCGGGTTCCTTCCAACAAGGAAGAAGGTAAAAACTGCAAGGAGGGCAACCAGTACAGCTGAATAGCCGGCCGACCTCAAGGTCAACTTCCACGGCTTGCCCTCGGCAATCATTTTTTCAGAAGAATACCTGATGAGACCTGTTCTCAGGCCGTTCTTTCTCATCATTTCATTGCAGGCATCAATGCAACAGGCGCAGTTAATGCATTCCAGCTGGGTCCCGTTCCTGATATCAACTCCTGTAGGGCACACCATAACACACTGCCGGCAGTCGATGCAATCACCTTTCCCGGCTTCCCGGCGGTTCTCTGATTTCCTGAGTGATCCCCTTTCCTCTCCCCTCTTGTAATCATATGAAATGACAACAGTCGACGGATCCAGCAACACTCCCTGCAATCGGCCGTACGGACAAACTATGGTACAGACCTGTTCACGGAACCAGGAGAAAATAAAGTAGAAAACAAAAGAAAAAACCATCATGACAGCCAGCCCTGCGATATGACCGGAAGGCTTGTCGGTGATGAGCCTGAACCAGGCATCCGATCCGATGATATAAACCAGGAAAAGATTTCCAATGGTAAATGACATAATATAGAACACCAGGTGCTTCAGGCTGCGCTTAAATATTTTTATCCCGTTCCAGGGCATTGCATCCAGTTCCTTCTGTTTCTGAAAATCCCCGTCTATCAGGTATTCCACCCTTCTGAACAGGACTTCCATGAAAACCGTTTGCGGACAGGCCCAGCCGCACCAGATCCTGCCGTATGTCGCGGTGAAAAGTATGATAAACACTATAAGCGCTATCATTGCAATAAAAAACAAATTGAAATCCTGGGGCCAGAACTGGGCGCCGAAGATCACGAATTTCCTGTTCAGGAAATCAAACAACAGGAATTGCTCGCCTTTGATTTTTACAAAGGGTGCAACAAAGAAGAAAACCAGGAGGACGATCCCGGTCAGGTTCCTCCAGGTCGTTAAAAGGCCTTTGGGCTTTTTGGCAAAAACCCAAAGGCGCTTTCCGCTCTCGTCAATTGTATATAGCCTGTCGCGAAAGCTCTGCTGCGTATTTTCTGATTTCATTTCACTTGCAAGGATCGCCTTGTGGCGCCTTGGGATCGGGCGGATTTGTGCCCCTGAGGGTCATGGTATAACTGGCAACTTGCTGAATCTGGTCCTTGGTCAGTTGGGTTTTCCATGATATCATTCCCTTTTCAGGCACACCGGTTGCAATGACATTCAATGCGTCGATATACCTGCAGCCATGGATTGAAAAGGCATCGGTAAGATTGGGACCAACAAGGCCCTGTCCCTGGGCCTTATGGCAAACTACGCAGTTCTTGTCAAAAATCGCCTTGCCGGCGTCCAGAGCAGCCTGGTCGGTAAGAGGTGCCATCAAGGTATCAAAGACCATTGCCTGGGCCATAGGGGCAAGGGCGGCAGCTGCAGCCATTTCCTTGTTGTATTCATCCTCCGGATGCGGTGCGACCTTTATCACGTCAAAAACAAATAAATAGACCACCGCATAAATAATGGTGATGATAAATAACCAAATCCACCATTTCGGAAGGTTGTTGTCCAGCTCCCTGATGTCGTCATAATCATGCCCCGACAGCAATTTGTCACCGGTCAGTTCATCTTTTTCAACTGGATTTTTATCATTGATTTCCATAGTGCTTTTTTTTAATCTTAAACTTCATTTGAATCTTTTGTCTCATCCTCAAAAGGCATGCGGCTGAATTCCGACAATTCATTTTTCCTGATGGAAAAGGCATGTGCAACAACCATTGTAAAGAATACAACGAAAATGATTGTTGAAATCAGGCCGTAATTGTTTATGCCGCTGACTGACTGAAAAACCTGGTTAAACATAGTTTCAGGATTTATTTAACAGGGTTCCCGGAAACAACAGCAGATAAGCCTGCCGAGTGAATATCAACACCCAGTCTTTGAAGATATGCGATAAGTGCGATGATCTCCTTATTGGGCGCACAGTCGATGCCCTGGGACTTAAGATCCGCAGAAATCAATGATGCCTGCTTCATTAGTTCCTCATTGGCGATCTTGTCAAAATCGGCAGGATAAGGAACCCCAAGCATCTGCATCACCCGGATCTTCCTGGCCGTTGTGCTGATGTCGAGATCATCTGCAATAAGCCATTTGTATACCGGCATGATCGATTGTGCATTCAGTTTCTGGGGATTCAACATATGATTATAATGCCAGGAATTCGGTTTATACTGTCGGCCGTTGACAACGCCTTCTCTTGAAAGATCGGGTCCGTTGCGTTTTGATCCCCACTGGAACGGGTGGTCATATACGTATTCGCCGGCTTTTGCATATTGCCCGTAGCGTTCTGTTTCGGAACGGAAGGGGCGTACCTGCTGTGAATGGCAGGTATAACAACCTTCCCTCACATAAATATCACGGCCCTGGAGCTCAAGAGGAGTATATGGTTTCACGCTCGCAATGGTCGGGATATTTGTTTTGACAAGGTATAACGGCACAATTTCAATGATGCCGCCTATGAGAATAGCAATCAATGCAACGATCGTAAACTGGATCGGCCTGCGTTCCAGCCAGCGGTGCGCACCTTCGCCTGTTACCCGTTTCCCTGAAATGGGCTCAAGTGCGGGAGCCGATGCGGCTTCTTCCGCAAGAAATTTGCCCTGGCGTATCGTTATGATGAGGTTGTAAATTCCGATGACAATACCGGAAATATATAAAGCTCCGCCTACAGCCCTTGCAGCGTACATTGGCTTTAATTGAGTAACAGTCTCCAGGAAGTTGGGATATTTCAGGAATCCTTCAGCTGTAAACTCTTTCCACATCAGGAACTGGGTAATGGCTCCCCAATACAGCGGGACAGCATAAAATATGATGCCAAGCGTCCCGATCCAGAAATGTGTATTTGCAAGCTTCCTTGAGTAAAGGTTGGTTTGGAAGATCCTTGGAATCAACCAGTAAAGGACTGCAAAAGTCATGAACCCGTTCCAGCCCAAAGCCCCGATATGAGCATGCCCTACAGTCCAGTCGGTGAAATGCGAAATCGCATTCACTGTCTTGGTCGACATCATGGGTCCTTCAAAAGTTGACATACCGTAGGCAGTGACTGCAACAACCATGAATTTTAGTACAGGGTCCTCGCGAACCTTATCCCATGCGCCACGCAGCGTCAGCAATCCGTTTACCATACCTCCCCAGGAAGGAGCAATAAGCATGACCGAAAACACGACACCGAGCGACTGGGCCCAGTTTGGCAGGGCCGAATAGATCAGGTGATGGGGGCCGGCCCATATATACAGAAAAATCAAAGCCCAGAAATGGACAATCGATAACCTGTACGAGTATATGGGACGGTTGGCTGCCTTAGGCAGGTAATAATACATAAGCCCAAGGAAAGGGGTCGTGAGGAAAAATGCCACTGCATTGTGGCCGTACCACCATTGTACAAGGGCGTCCTGTACACCTGCGTATACAATGTATGATTTAAAAAGGGTAATGGGGATCTCAATGCTGTTTGCAACATGCAAAACGGCTACTGTCACAAAGGTGGCCAGGTAAAACCAGATGGCGACATAAATATGCCTTGTGCGGCGCTTGATGATAGTCCCTATCATATTCCAGCCAAAAACAATCCAGATCACTGCAACCAGGATGTCGATGGGCCATTCAAGTTCGGCATACTCCTTGCCGGTGGTAAACCCGAAAGCGAATGTCAAAGCGGCAGCCACTATTATAAGCTGCCAGCCCCAGAAGTTAATTTTACTCAAAATGTCACTGAACATCCTTGCTTTACAAAGACGTTGCAGGGAATAATAAACTCCGGTAAACATACCGTTGCCGACAAAGGCAAAGATCACCGCATTGGTGTGAATGGGCCGGATCCTTCCGAAGGTCGTGTAAGGGATCCCGAAGGTCAGCTGGGGCCAGATAAACTGTAAAGCCAGTAACAGGCCGACTACCATACCTATGACCCCCCAGAATAAGGTGGCATAGGCGAACAACTTAACAGTTTTGTTGTCGTAGTAAAAGGTTTGATTTTCCATATGTTATTTTTGGTTTGATGGATTTTCGGTAATCCCCTGAACCGGCGGCGATGCCTCGGCATTTCTGGGTTTTTCATCTTCGAAAAGTATCCTTACCGATGAGCCGTATGGATCATCGTACTGCCCGCTTCTTACCGACCAGAAAAATGCACCCAGCCCGACAAGGGCAACCATAAGGCTGAAAGCAACCAGGATAAGAATAACATTCATCTCTGCATTTTAAGGGATAAAGCAAAAATAAGAAGATAGAAATAAGAATTCCAAGATTAGAATACTGAAATACTCAAAAAGACAGTAATTTATATTCAGACTGGATAGATTTTGTTCAGTTTTGTTTTAACAGAAGCGAAGTAAGTTGCTACTGTTATGAGCGTTATGACAGAGACTGAGCTCAGCGGCATTAGTATAGCAGAAACAATTGGTGTTAGGTTTCCGCTTATTGCAAAACTCAATCCGACAATGTTGTAAGAGAAGGAAAATAACATGCTCATTATAACGATCCTGCGGCTGAGCTTGCTGAATATAAGAAAGGTTGAAAGCTTCCTGAATTGCCTCGCTTCGAGAATTGCATCACAGGAAGGTGAAAAATGGTATACATCATCGGCTATGGAGATCCCGCAATCACTTTCATATAAAGCACCTGCATCATTTAATCCATCGCCTATCATCATTACTTTCTTTCCTTCTTCCCTGAGTTTTCGTATGTAATTGAGTTTATCAACAGGGGTCTGGTTAAAGTTCATATGTCCTGCCGAGGGGAAGAATTCAAGCAATGCAGGAAGTTCTGCATCATTATCGCCCGACAGAAGGTGAAGCTCATATTTTTTACCCATTGATGAAAGCACATCCCGCATGCCGTCACGGTATTTATGCTTCAGGATGATGTATCCCGATGGCGATCCGTCAACTGATACAAACAGGCTGCCTGCGGGTGTCGCTTCCGGCAGCCCTCCAAGGACAAATTCCCCTGAGCCCAGCTTCACATGATGGGCCCCGACGGTTCCTTCAACACCTTTTGAAATATGCTCGGTAAACCCATTCACATGAAGTGCAGGTGCATTGGGCAGGGCCTGATAAACCGCCACACTCATCGGGTGGGTCGAATGCCGCACAAGGGACCTCAACAGGTTGAAAGAAGCCTCAGGAAGCAGTAGGTGATCCAGGTTTGCATCAAAATCATTTGATTTTGTTAGGGTTCCGGTTTTATCCAGGACTACAGTGTTGACCCGTGATAGAGCCTCTACCACTGAACTGCGTTTGACATAGAATCCGTTTCTACCAAAAACCCTCATTGCCCCCCCGAAAGAAAACGGGAGGGTCATCGCCAGTGCACAGGGGCATGCGACAATGAGTATTGCTGTAACCACAAGTGCAGCCCTGGAAGGATCGATAAACCACCAGGTCACACCAGTCACCAGGGCCAGGATCAGGACAACAGCAGTGAAGTACCGGCTGATCACATCCATCAGGGATTCCCAGTTATTCTGCCTTTCCTCGTGGCCGGGTTTTTGGTTCCATAACTCGGTAAGCTTGCTCTGGGTGACTTCCTTTTCAATGATCAGCTCAATGGCCGGGCCCGCCTGCTTCCCCCCGGCAAATATCCTTTGCCCTTCAGTTTTTTTAACAGGGTCTGACTCCCCGCTCACGAAGCTGTAGTCGATAGATCCTTCCCCCTTCACAAGTATGGCATCGGCCGGAATAAGCTCATTGTTCCTCACCAGTATCCTCATCCCAGTTTTGAGATGCTTCAGAGGGAGGATGCTCTCCTCCCCTTTCTCCGAAATTAACGTGACGGCAACAGGGAAGTAAGACCGGTAATCCCTTTCAAATGAGAGAGCCTGGTATGTAAGCCCCTGGTACCATTTCCCGATCAACAGGAAAAACAGCAGGCCCGCAAGCGAATCCATGAAACCGGGACCGGTCCCCGACAGTATTTCATAAACCGAGCGAAAAAACAAGGCAAGTATCCCTATTGCTATCGGGAGGTCAATACTGATAAAGCGTTTTTTTAATCCCTTATATGCCGAAATGAAGAATCCCGATCCTGAATAAAATGCTACGGGTATGCCTAAAAGGATGTTAAGTATCCCGAAATTCTGCCTTATGAACTGTTCAACAGTATCATCAATGGCCAAATATGAAGGGAAACTGAACAGCATGATGTTGCCAAAACAGAACCCGGCTACACCAAGGCGGTAGTATACATCCTTGTTTATCTTTTTCTTCGACGACTTATCAACAGATTCGAGGGAAATATAGGGTGCGTAATTAACTGAAGCAAGCAGCTCAACCAGTCCCCTGAGGCTGATTTCGGAATCGCGGAATGTGAACACAGCTTCTTTCTTTGTAAAGTGGACTGTGGAATTCATTATCCCTTTATTAAGCCTGTGAAGGTTCTCAAGAAGCCAGATGCATGAGCTGCAATGTATGGAGGGTATGAAAAATTTAACACGGGAAACCCCGTTATCGGAAAAATCAAGGATCTCCTGCTTTATCTCTTCGTTATCAAGAAAATCATACCGCTTCCCCAGCTCCCGGGCAGCAGTTTTCATCCCGGGATGGTCTGAAAGTTTGTAATATTCAGAGGAATTGCTCCCGCTGAGGATCTCATAAACTGTTTGGCATCCGGAACAACAGAATGGTTTCTCATCATACAATATGATACTTGAGCCACAGTCTTCACCACAATGGAAACAACGGTTAATGCCTTCGTTTTTTATCATTGCGCAAAAATAAGCAAAGTGATGAACTTTGGCGTTCGAAGCCAAACTGCTTTTTTTGTACTTTTGCTAGGTTAACAACCTAAATTCCCAATGAAAAAAATCTTTCTTCTTTTCCTCCTGGGCCTTGCCTTAGGCAAACCGTCGTTTGTGGTATCCCAAAGCCTTCAGCATGATACCGCAAGCTATCCCTACTGGATTGAAATGATGAGGGACCCGAATGCAAATTTCTTCAAGACGCAAAGAGCTTTTAATATTTACTGGAAGGACAGGAAGATAACCAAAGGTTGCGGATGGAAGTCGTTCAAACGCTGGGAATACATGATGCAGAGCCGTGTTAACCAGGATGGGTCAAAACCGGCACCGGATGCCACATATAATGCATACAATGCCTTCAACTCAGCAAAGCATTCACAAACCGGGAACTGGGTATCACTTGGCCCTTCAACCATTCCTGCTCCCGGGCCTGCAGGGTACCTCGGGCTTGGGCGATTAAACACCATTGCATTCCATCCCACCGATCCTGACAAACTTTATGTGGGGGCTCCGTCGGGTGGGTTCTGGTATACTGTTAACGGGGGGCTGAACTGGCATACAACTACCGACACGATCCCGACCCTTGGTGTTTCAGCAATAATAGTTGATTATTCGAACCCGGCAACAATCCTGATTGGTTCCGGGGACCGCGATCACGCAGACGCTCCCGGGCTGGGAGTTTATAAAAGCATCGACGGGGGACTTGTCTGGGTGCCGTCAAATACCGGGATGGGCAATTGTACTGTTGGAAATATGATCCAGCACCCTTCGGCCCCACTGATTATCCTTGCTGCAACAAGCAGCGGTGTTTTCAGGTCAGTAAACGGAGGAGCCAGCTGGACAATTTCGAGAACCGGGGATTTCAACGATATTAAATTCAAGCCCGCTGACCCGAATATTGTATACGCGGTCGCCGGAACCAACTTTTACCGTTCTGCTGATAATGGTGTCAGCTTTACCGAGATAACTTCAGGCATTGTGAGCGGCCAGAGAAGTGTGATCGGCGTATCGGCAGCTAATCCAAATTATGTGTACATCCTGAATTCCAACGTCTCGAGCGGGTTTCAGGGATTATACCGTTCGGTCGATGCCGGCCTGAATTTTACAACACGTTCAACAGACCCGAATATCCTCGACTGGTCATGCACCGGATCCGATACGGGGGGCCAGGGCTGGTACGACCTCTCCCTTGCAGTAAACCCGGCAAATGCCGAAATGGTGTTTGTTGGAGGTGTTAATGTATGGAGATCTTTAGATGGCGGTGCCAACTGGACTATCAATTCACACTGGTACGGAGGCTGTGGCGTTCCGGCGGTCCACGCCGACTGCCACCTCCTGGCCTATTCAACCGTAAACGGCCATCTCTACGCATGCAATGACGGGGGCCTTTTCGGGACTGCAAACGGAGGCACATCCTGGCAATATTACACTGAAACCATGACTATAGGCCAGATCTATAAACTGGGGGTAGCCCAGACAGTAAAGGATAAAGTCATCAATGGCTTCCAGGATAACGGCACGTACACCTACAACTCCGGCGGATGGCTTGCTACCGGCGGAGGCGACGGGATGGAATGTGCAATAGATTACACGGATGCAGCATATACCTACCACACAGTATATTACGGGGATGTTTACAGTAAATTCAACAACAGCAACGAAATACATATTGCAGGCAACGGGGTGAACGGGATTACCGAAAGCGGTGCCTGGGTCACACCGTTTATCCTCAGTAAATCGAATCACAAACGCATGTTTGTGGGTTACAAGAATGTATGGAGGGCCGAAAACGTGCTTGCATCCAATATAAATTTTGTAAAAATATCCAACAATCTTGCAGGGAGCAACGGCATTGACATGGCTGTGCTGGAGCAATCAGCCGCCGACAGTAACATTTTGTACGCAGCCCGATCCGACAATAGACTGTTCCGGTCGGATAACTGTTTGTCGTCAAATCCTGTTTGGACCAACATCACAGGTTTTCTCCCCATATCCCTCACTGCAACTTCCCTTGCAGCCCACCCTGCAGATCCGAATATCATCTATATGACCTCAGGGACGAGGGTTTATAAATCTGCGAACAAAGGGACAAGCTGGACCAATATCTCAGGGAACCTGCCTGCTGTGCATCTAAGTTCCATTGCCTATTACAAAAATGCAAATGAAGGTTTATATGTGGGTACCGATGCAGGGGTGTATTATAGGGATGCATTTACAAACGGCTGGATCTCTTTCAGTAAAGGCCTTCCTGCTAATGGACTGATCACCGAGCTTGAGATATATTATGACAGGGATTCGGTCTCAAAGGACGCCATCAATGCATGCTCATTCGGAAGGGGATTATGGGGTTCCGACATGTATCATTCACCGGTGACCGTTGACTTCCAGGCAAGCCAGACAACAATCCCGACAGGCTGCTTAATTAATTTCTCAGATCTCTCTGGTGGCGTCCCCACTTCCTGGTCCTGGACTTTCCAGGGAGGCTCGCCTGCCGTTTCAAACCAGAAAAACCCTGCCAATATCGCTTATTCCACACCCGGCACTTACAGTGTGAAATTGAAATGCTGGAATGAATTCTCCCGCGACAGCATCACTAAAACCGACTTTATATCGGTAAGCGGGACCCTAATGCCTTCTGTTGACTTCAAATCCGACAAACAGGCTGTTTGCCTGGGGGATACAGTCATTTTTACTGATCTTACCAGGAACTGTCCGAATAACTGGACCTGGCAATTCACACCCGATGCGGTCACTTATGTCAACGGCACCAACAGCCATGACCAAAACCCACAGCTGGTCTTTAACAACCAAGGGCCGTATGATGTTAAACTTTCTGCAGCTAACAATAATGGCCAAAGTTCTGCAAACAAAACATCATACATTTTCAACGGGGGATACAGCATCCCTTTCAGTGAAAATTTCAGCGGGGGATTTGCGCAGCACAACTGGACAGTCGTAAATCCTGAAAATGATTTCACCTGGGATACCATTACCGTTCCTGGGATCACAACAGGTTCCAGGGCGGCCTGGATGAATTTTTATCATTACCAGGCCATAAACAGGAGGGATCAGCTGATCAGCCCCCCGATTATGATGCCTGCCACCCTGCCGATCGAACTTTCGTTCCGTCATGCATACGCCCAGAGGCTCTCCATAAAGGATTCCCTGATCGTAAAGATATCGGAGGATTGCGGACAAACCTGGCAAAGGCTGCTCTCTCTGGGTCCAAACGGCACCCCTTCGCAATTTGTAACCGCGATGCCCGCCACTACATCTTTTACGCCAGAGGATTCCGGTGAATGGTGCAGCGGGTCTTACGGGGTCAATTGTTATTATATCAACCTCCAGAATTATGTCGGGAAACAGGGTGTCAGGCTGATGTTCGAGGCCTTTAACAAGAACGGCAATAACCTTTACCTTTCAGATATTACCGTGCAGGGCGAGGTTGGTATTGGAGGAAATGTTCTTGAGCTCGAAGGTGTTTCCATTTATCCCAACCCTTCCCACGGGATGTTCACCCTGGAGTGCAAACAATGCAGGGATGCCCAGGCTCTCAGCGTGGTTTCTGCTGACGGGATCGAAGTATTCTCAAAACAAATCCCAGAAAGCAGGCAGTCGATGAAAGAGATAATCGACCTGGGCGGCCTCGCTAAAGGGATCTATTTTATTCGCCTCACGGGTAATAACAATACCCGGGTTGGGAAACTGGTCATTAATTAGTTAACTAAGCACACCCTACCGAACATGGTCCTGTTTTTCAGCAACACCATCGATGGCAATTTCATCAGGCTTGATGAGGATGAGTCAAGGCATTGTATCAAAGTGCTGAGGCTGGGAAAAAACGACAATATACATATTACCGACGGGAAAGGGAATCTTTATGAGGCATGCGTATCCGACACTGCTTCGGGAAAAGTAACCGCTGCAATTTTAAAAACGACAACGCACCCTTCCCCGGGAGGTTTCAGCCTGCATATAGCGATTGCACCCACCAAAAACTCTGACCGCCTTGAATGGTTTCTCGAGAAATCAACCGAAATAGGCATAACCGAGATAACACCCGTTTTCTGCACCCATTCAGAACGCAACAGGGTCAACCACGACAGGTTGAACAAGATCCTTATTTCAGCGGTAAAGCAATCGCTTAAAACACGGCTTCCCCGCCTGAATGAAGCTGTTGCATTTAATGACTTTGTGTACAGGCCGTTTCAGGGCAACAGGCTCATTGCCAGTTGCCTCAGCGAGAATGAACAGGAAATACAGAAGGCATATGTTAAAGGCAGTGACGTGGTCGTCCTTATCGGACCCGAAGGCGATTTCTCGGAAATTGAAATTGAGACCGCCATTAAAGCAGGGTTTGTGCCTGTCAGCCTCGGCGAAAGCAGGCTGAGGACTGAAACTGCAGGTGTTTATGTGACCGCAGTTGTAAATCTTATTAACAGGATGTAAGCAATATCCAATGCCGAAATTAATGATGAAAAATACCTGGTTTAAAATCCTGCTTCTAAGCATGCTTGCCCTGCCTTCTGCTTCGTTTTCACCCGCTTCGTACCAGATAGGTCTGTTAAAATACAACGGGGGGGGCGACTGGTATGCCAATCCGACATCTCTCCCCAACCTTGTTAAATTCGCGAATAAGAACCTCGGAACGGGAATAAGCGAAGAGATTGCAACAGTTGAGGCAGGGAACCCTGAAATGATGAACTACCCTTTTATTCACATGACAGGGCATGGGAACGTGGTATTCTCGGAGCAGGAAGCCCGGAACCTTAGGAAGTACCTGATGGCCGGGGGTTTTTTGCATATCGACGACAATTACGGAATGGATAAATACATCAGGCCCCAGTTAAAATTGATATTCCCCGAACTTGAGCTAATCGAGTTGCCCTTCTCCCACCCCGTTTACCATCAGAAATATGACTTTCCAAACGGATTGCCCAAAATTCATGAGCATGACGGCAAGCCCCCCCAGGGTTTTGGACTGATATGGGAAGGAAGGCTGGTCGTGTTTTATTCCTATGAATGTGACCTGGGCGACGGATGGGAAGACCCTGACGTGCACCACGACAGTGAGCCTACAAGGCTTAAAGCCCTTCAGATGGGGAGTAATCTCCTCAAATACGCTTTCACTCTTAAATGAACCTTTTTCTTACCTTTGTTTAACTATGGGCGCACTTTATGAAAAACTCAGGCAGGATGTCCGGTTTGTGGAAGGCCTGAAAGCCTGTCTTAATTGCGGAACCTGCACTGCCATTTGTCCGGCCGCTGAGTTTTACAATTACCAGCCCCGTAAACTGGTCGACATCCTGCAGACCAAGGATGATGAGAAAATCCTGGAGTTATTGAAAAGCGACACCATATGGTATTGCGGGGAATGTATGTCGTGCGTGACAAGATGCCCCAGGAATAACGCTCCCGGCTTGCTTATTACAGCCCTGAGGTCCCTGTCGCAGGAATCGGGATATTTTACAGAGTCGGAAAAAGGCCGTCAGCAACTTGCAATCAAAAGGACTGTCGGCCATTGGATACTGAAATACGGCTATTGCCTGTATCCTTCCCAGATCACACCTGAAAACCACCCCGAACAGGGCCCCATATGGGAATGGGAATTTCAAAACATTGAAAAAGTCATGGAAAGGCTGGGAGCCAATTATCAGAAAGCGGGCCCGGGTGTTCTGAGGGCTATACCGCAGGAAGACCTGGATGAAATCAAAAAGATCTTTGACGAAACCGGGGGCACGGCGAGGTTCGAAAAAATTGAAGAATACTCAAAGCAAAAAGCGGAGGAAATGGGTATCCAGCTTGACGACGGCCTTAAAAACGATTACATCAAACACATATATACAGCAGTAAACAAGGATCATACTACAGGATCATGAAGCCCGGGGGAAAACGCCAGATCTGGGATGAATACCAGAAAGAAATTGCCGACGATAATTACTTTTACGTCAGGAGCTGTGTGAGGCAGAATTTCTTCCCGGGCGCCGAAAAAACTTTTTTCCGTTACATGAAGCAGCTGGGAAGAAATGTTGTTGAAAACCCTTCCCATACAACCTGCTCCGGCATAGGTTACCATTCAGACATTGTCCCGTTTGAAACGGCCATGACTATGGTGGCCCGGCAGTTTGCACTCATGACCGAAGCCGGTTATGAGAATTTCGTCACTTCATGCATCACAAGTTTCGGGCTTTACAGCGAAGTGCTGGAAACCTGGGAGCATTTCCCCGAGGTTGAAGAACAAACCAGGATCCACCTGAGAAACGCCACAGGCCGGGAATTTCTTAAACCGAAAAACCTGGCGCATGCGAGCGATGTCACCTTTAAGCTCAGAAAGGAAATAGCCGATGCAGGCAGGTACCGCCTTGTCAACCAGGATACCGGCAAACCTATACGCGTAGTTGAACATATAGGCTGCCATTATTCGAGGATGTTCCCAAACAAAGGGGTGGGTGGAGCCGAATACCCCTATGTGCTTGTCGGGATGATTGAAGACTGGGGCGGAGAAGTCATTGATTATCCCGAACGCCGGCATTGCTGTGGTTTCGGTTTCAGGCAATATCTGGTGAAAGCAAACAGGGGATATTCCATTTCCGCATCAAAAAAGAAATTCGATTCAATGAAGCCCTATAAACCGGAACTCATCCTTACCAATTGCCCGGGCTGCCCGATGTTCCTTGACCGCTGGCAGTATGCAATCTCTGAAATGGAAGGAACGACCTATGGGGAAAATGGCCAGGGAATTCCTGTCATGACATACGAAGAGCTCGCAGGGCTTATCCTGGGTTATGACCCATGGGACCTTGGCCTTCAGGTTCACCAGGTGCCTGTTGAACCCCTGCTTGATAAAATGGGAATCCCTTATGATCCCGAAAAGAAATTTCTCGATATAGACGGCAATTTCATTGGGAAACCCAAATCACCTTCCTTCCTGAAATTTTATTAACATGGACAACACTGTGATCGTTATCGGTGGCGGCATCTCAGGTCTGACAGCAGCCGGCATGCTTGCCCAACAAGGCTTGGATGTCACATTGCTGGAGAAAGAAAATGAAACTGGGGGCCACCTGGCCCGCTGGGACCGGCTATTTCCCGACCGTAAAAAAGCTTCCGATGTCCTTGATTTTGCCATGAAAGGATTGAACAATGCTAAGATTGTGACCGGGGTTACCATTACAGGCATCAGCCGGCACCAGAATGGGTTCACAGTCACCAGCCCCCTTTCTCAGTACACTGCTTCAGCCCTGCTGGTTGCAACCGGCTTTGAGCTGTTCGAAGCGAGGAAGAAAGAGGAATACGGGTACGGCATCTATAACAACGTGATCACATCTGCCGACCTTGAAGAACAGTTTAAATCGGGCAGGAAAGTATTAACATCCGAAGGTAAAACTCCCGGCCGAATAGGATTCATCCATTGCGTCGGTTCCAGGGACGAAAAGGTCGGGAACCTTTATTGCTCAAAGGTATGCTGTGTGACAGGCGTTAAACAGGCCATCGAGCTTAAGGAAATGTTCCCTGCATCTGAAGTTTTCAATTTTTATATGGACCTGCGGATGTTCGACCGCCATTTTGAAGAGCTTTATTATGAGGCCCAGCAGAAATGGGGGGTCAGCTTTATCCGCGGACGCCTCTCGGAATGTTCCGAGAACCCCGACGGTTCCATAATTTTGAAAACAGAAGACACCCTGACCGGCAAGCCTCTTAAAATGACCATTGACCTCCTGGTTCTACTTAGCGGTTTTGTTCCATCGGGAGGGACCCGGGGAATTTCAAAAATGCTGGGCCTTCAGGAAGGGGACGACGGGTTTATCAATTCGGCCGACCAGCATTCGCAGAATAACTTAAGCGGGATAGAAGGTGTTTTTCTGGCCGGGGCGCTCAAAGGACCGATCTCGGTGAGCGAAGCTGTTGCCGACGCCAGGGCTGCTGCCGCCCAGGTTACCTGCTATATAAGTTCAATTGCAGTGACACATGATTGATTTCGGGTATACCCTTACCAGGGACAGGCAGCTTGATTTCGACCGCGGGGACTTCCGTTACCTGAAGCTGGTGAAATCCCTGGAACCTTCCATGGATCTGTGCATAGGATGCGGGAGCTGCACTGCAACCTGCTCCGCCGGCGGGTTTACAGATTTTAACATCCGTAAGCTCCATACGGTAATCCGCAGGGGGGATCCCGAATCGATCAAAGCCGAATTGAAAAAATGCATGTTCTGCGGGAAATGCCAGCTCGTATGCCCGCGGGGAGTGAACCTTAGAAACCTGATCCTGGCGATGAACCGGGCTATTGAAATACTGGGATGATAAAATTCAATTTATTCGTTCTCCCTTTCAGCCTTGGACTGATTTACATAGTCACCAGCATCATCATGCATTATTACAGGTGGATCAAGGCATTGCCTGCAGTTGATAAAGTGAAGCTTTCAGCCGGGATCCGCACACCTTCAAAAGTACTGGCCTCCCTGAAAGAAATATTTCTGGAAGGGCTTATCCACCGCAGGCTCTGGAAACGGAACCCGCTGCTGGGATATATGCATATGAGCTTTGCCTTCGGATGGTTCCTGCTTATTGTCATTGGGAACCTTGAATCGAGGGTCTATCACGGGGCCTATATCAATGCCCCGTACTATCCCATTTTCCTGAAGTTTTTCATTCACGACCGCCTTGTCCTGTTTTTTGAGATATTCACGGTCCCGGCATTCTTCCGTTTTATAATGGACTTCCTGTTGCTGTTTGTTTTGAGCGGGCTTGCGCTTGCGTGGATTAAACGGAAGCAATCGAAATGGTTCGGGATGAAGCAAACGACCAGGCACAACTTTTTCGACCGGGTTGCCCTGACATGCCTGTGGCTGATCTTTCCCATGCGGCTCCTGGCCGAAAGCTACACAGCAGGGTATTTCCATGGAGGAGGAGGCTTCCTCACCAAGAACCTGGGCAACTTACTGGTCATGATAACACCCGGGCCGGCTGAGCTTATCGCCTATTTTTTCTGGTGGACCTACTCACTCGTACTTGGGCTTTTCTTTATCATGATGCCCTATTCAAGGTATATGCATATCCCCTCGGAACTTCTCCTTATCCTCTTCAGACATTGCGGGATTCAACCTAAAAAATGGGGATCGAGCTTCTCCGACCTGGAAGTCCGCTCCTGCTCCCGCTGCGGGGTATGCATCGATGCCTGCCAGCTTAACTTTGCAGCAGGGATCAGTACGATCCAGGCAGTTTACCTTATCCGCTCCCAAAGAGAACAATTTATTCCCGATCATATCGCTCAAACCTGCATGCTCTGCGGACGTTGCCAGGAAGCCTGCCCTGTAGGCATTAAAATAGATTCCTTAAGGCTCATAAAACGCAGGGAGATCGGGTCAGGTCAGGTAGCAGACTTTTCCTATCTCACCAACACGCATCCCGATTACGCCGATGTTGTGTATTTTGCCGGTTGCATGTCGCATCTCACACCTTCGATCCCTAATGCCATGGAAGGGATATTGAAAGAGGCAGGTATAAATTACCTCTTCCTCGACCGCGACGGAAGCATATGCTGCGGCAGGCCTTTAATGCTTGCAGGCAAGGACAAGCAAGCCAATGAACTGATTGAATTCAATAAAACCCTGATCAGTCAAACAAGGGCGAAACTGCTGGTTACCTCCTGCCCTATCTGCTACAAGGTTTTCAGGGAGGAATATAACCTCCCGATAAGGATACAGCACCATTCACAATACCTCCTTGAGCTTGTAAAAGAAGGCAAAATCGCTTTGCAGAGCCAGCACAAAAGAGTAGTTTACCATGATCCCTGCGACCTTGGAAGGGGGGGCAATATCTATGAAGCCCCGAGGGAACTGCTGGGAAAGATCTCCGACCTCGAAGCCTCAGGGAAAGACCGTGCGGATGCCTTATGCTGCGGTGGCAGCCTCGCATTGATGAGCACTTCAATGCTCACGAAAGATAAAGTCACCCTGGATGCACTGCAGTCCCTGCTTGCCGTTGATCCCGATATCCTGGTAACAGCCTGCCCCTTATGTAAAAAAACTTTCTCGAAACTGTCGAAAACCGAAGTGAGGGATATAGCCGAACTCGTTCATGATGCAATCCCGGGCCGGAAAATCAGGATTGCCGCTACTGTGAAAGACCCGGAAGCTGTTATTTCCTGAGCGAGACCAGCTGTTCGGTAAGCACCGATATCCTGGCTTCGGCATCAGCCTGTTTTTTCTTCTCGGCTTCCACGACCCTGGCGGGAGCGTTACTGACAAAACCCGAATTGTCGAGTTTCTTCATGACCGTTAAAAGAAAGCCCTGCTGGTAATTGAGCTCTTCCTCGATCTTTTTAATCTCATCCTCTACATTAATATTCTGAACCAGGGGGATGAAACACTCGGTGGTCCCTACTATGAATGAAACCGAACCGGCCGGCTGATCGGGCGAATACTGCAGTTCGCCCAGGTTGCACAACTTGATGACGACATCATCAAAATGTGCAGTTTTTCCTGTGTTTCTTTCACTGCGGATGAAAACCGGGATCTGTTCCTTCGGGGGGATGTTTTTCTCGGATCTCAATGCCCTTACCGACATGACAAGCTGCCTTACAAATTCGAATTCAGCCATCAGCCCTTCATCAATAAAGCCCGGCTGGGGAAGGCTTGCCTGCATGATTGATTCCTCACCCGAATTATGCAGGACATGAAAGATCTCTTCGGTAAGAAAGGGCATAAACGGATGCATCAAACGGATGAGCTTTTCGAAAAATCCAAGGGTGGCTTCGTAAGTCTTGCTGTCGATGGGCTGCTGGTAAGCAGGCTTGATCATCTCGAGGTACCAGGCACAGAAATCATCCCAAACGAGTTTGTAAACATCTCTCAGGGCCTCCGACAACCTGTATTTAATGAATTGCTCATTGATGTCCTTCAGGGCTGCACTCAGCACCGAATCGAACCACTCAACCGAAACCTGGTTCGACTTGGGTTGTTCAAGGGCGGGATCGGTCTCCCATTGCTTCACGAGGCGCATGGCATTCCATACCTTGTTGCAGAAATTCCTTCCCTGCTCCACGAGGCTGTCGTCGTAAAGAAGGTCATTCCCCGCAGGCGAACAAAGCAGCATGCCCATACGTACTGCATCGGCTCCGTAACGGCCTATAAGCTCAATGGGCTCAGGTGAATTGCCAAGAGATTTCGACATTTTCCTCCCTTGCTTGTCACGGACAATGCCTGTAAAATAAACATTCCTGAATGGAACCTCTTTTCGATATTCCAGCCCTGCCATGATCATCCGGGCAACCCAGAAAAAGATGATCTCGGGAGCGGTAACGAGGTCCATCGTGGGATAATAATAATTTATATCCGGATTTCCGGGTTTCCTGATCCCGTCAAAAACCGAAATGGGCCAGAGCCACGACGAAAACCATGTATCCATAACATCCTCATCCTGCTTCAGGTCTTCAATCGCCAATTGCCGTCTGTCGGTTGCCGACTGCTGACCACCGGTTGCCGACCTGGCTTTTTCAAACGCTTCTTCCCTGGTCTTCGCAACAACGAACGTCCCGTCGGGGAGGTGCCATGCAGGTATCCTGTGGCCCCATAACAGCTGCCGGGAGATGCACCAGTCGTTCACATTCTCCATCCAGTGCCTGTACATATTTTTGTATTTGGCCGGATGAAACCGTACTGTTTCGTTCTCAACAACTTCAAGAGCAGGCCTGGCAAGGTCACTCATTTTCATGAACCACTGCACTGAAATCCTGGGCTCTATCACCTCGTCGGTTCTTTCAGAATAGCCAACCTTATTGGTATAATCTTCAATTTTAACAATATGCCCCGCTGCATCAAGGTCCTTAACGATCTTTGTGCGAACTTTAAACCTGTTCTCACCTGTGTATAAAAGCCCTGCTTCGCTCATTGTACCATCCGCATTAAAGATATCGATCACTTCCAGCTTGTATTTCAAGCCAAGGTTGTAGTCGTTGATATCGTGTGCAGGTGTGACTTTAAGTGCCCCTGTGCCGAATTCCCTGTCGACATATTCGTCGAAGATCACAGGAACAGCACGGTTGATCAGGGGGACAAGTATCTTCTTCCCTTTCAGGCTGCTGTACCGTTCATCATCGGGGTGGACGCAGATCGCAGTGTCACCCAGTATCGTCTCTGGCCTGGTGGTGGCTATGGTGACCCACTCCTCCCCTGCGCCTTCAACCTTGTATCTTACATAAAAAAGTTTAGAATGTACTTCCTTGTAAACCACCTCTTCGTCGGAGACTGCGGTGAGTGCTTTGGGGTCCCAGTTGATCATCCTGGCTCCCCGGTAAATGAGCCCTTTATTATAGAGGTCGATAAAAACATCAATAACTGAATCAAAACGGGCTTCATCCATGGTGAAACAGGTACGCTCCCAGTCACATGAAGCCCCGAGTTTCTTTAACTGTTCAAGGATGATCCCTCCGTGCTTTTCCTTCCATTCCCATGCATGGCTGATGAACTCTTCCCTGCTCAGGCTGGATTTGTCAATGCCCTGTTCCCTGAGTTTGGCAACCACTTTTGCTTCGGTTGCAATGGACGCATGGTCTGTTCCCGGAACCCAGCAGGCATTCTTTCCAAGCATGCGCGCACGGCGCACAAGTATATCCTGGATGGTATTATTCAGCATATGCCCCATATGCAACACACCGGTCACATTAGGTGGAGGTATCACAATGCAGTATGGCTCCCTGCTGTCGGGAACCGACCTGAACATTTTTTTTTCAAGCCAGAAGCTGTACCATTTATCTTCGACACTGGAAGGATCGTATTTTGAAGCAATTTCCATGAGATGTTTTTTGCAAACAGGGCGCAAAGGTAGGAAAAATCAGGATGCGGCAGTATCAGTACATCCTGCTTCTTTTCACCAGGTATGGCAGCAGTACCTGGTTAAAGGAGGCATTGATATCGGCTTCAACCAGGTCAATCTTATACTGGCCGCAACGAAGCACAAGGTCCTTCCTGAATTTCTCAATGCTTGATATATACTGCTGCCTGACTTCTTCGGGGAAAAGCCTGATCTCCTGTCCCGATTCCAGGTCGACGAACTTATAGGGCCGGTTTTCGTAATCGAAATCCATTTCTTTGTTCTTGTCCACAACATGGAAAAGGACCACTTCGTGCTTGTTGTGTTTTAGGTGCTGCAATGCCGAAAAGAGTTCCTCCGTCTCAGTTGTATTTTCAAACATATCGCTGAAAATCAGAACCAGCGAACGCTTGTGGATCCTTTCGGCCAGCTCGTGAATAACCTGGTTCAGGGCTGTCTTTTTACGTGTTTCCGGTGAAATGGGATGAAGCAGTTTCTCCAGTTCCTGGTACAGGTATTTAAAATGAACCGAACTTGATCTGCACTGGGTATGGAGTTCTATGCTGTCGGAAAAAAAGCTTAAACCTGCGGCATCACGTTGTTTCCTTAAAAGGAACAACATTGCGGCAGTCAGGTAAATTGCAAAAGTTATTTTATTAGGCGAGTGAATATCAGGGTTCTTTATAACCGGGTAGTACATTGATGAAGAAGTGTCGATAAAGATCTGGCATCTCAGGTTTGTTTCTTCTTCGTATCGTTTGACATACAAACGGTCACTCCTGCCGAAAAGCTTCCAGTCGATATTCCTTATCGACTCCCCTGAATTGTACAGGCGGTGTTCGGCAAACTCAACTGAAAAACCATGAAACGGGCTTTTATGCAAGCCGGTAATAAACCCTTCGACAACCTGCCTGGCGAGAAGTTCCAGGGAGGAATATTGTTCAAAATGTGATTGATCGAGGGCGGGCATGGAAAAGCAGCGGGGCGGCGAAACAGCAAAACAATTTTGCTGTTTCCCGGTCGCTTGCTGGTTAAATATGTTTCTCTATCAGGTTCTTGTAATTTGCCTTTGGAACGGCTCCTACCTGTTTATCAATAACTTCCCCGTTTTTGATAAACAGTACTGTTGGGATATTGCGTACCTTGAATTTTGCCGTAGTGGCAGGATTTTCATCAACATTTAATTCGCCGGCAACTATCCTTCCTTCGTATTCAGCTGCAAGTTCATGGATTATCGGGCTGACCATACGGCAGGGGCCACACCATTCTGCAGAGAGATCAACAACGGCTAATTTATCAGATTTTTCAACCTTTTCAGTAAAATTGGCATCAGTGAAAGTTTCAAACATAATTATAAATTTTACGCAAAATTAATAAATCATTTCCATTTTATTCAGAAAGATGAAAGCTGATCCCCGGAAAATCCCTCACAGCCTCGATCACTTCTTTTGCATTGACCCTGAATTTTTTTGAAGGAAGATCTATGGAAAAGGAGTCCTCGGGGTCAAGCACCCTGATCCTGAGCTGGCACTTCCCTTTGTGCTTCTGTATAAGATGATGGAATTCTTCAACCATTGCCCCGCTCAATTCGCCAATGGGAAATGTGAGCGTCAGCATTTTGGCATTTTTCTCCAGGACCTCCGCCAGAAGTGATACATGGAGCACTTTCAGCGTCAGCTGGTCGGGATTGTCAAACCGGGGTTCTATCCTGACTTTTACAAACACATGCTGGCCTTCTTCCATCAAATGTTTCATCCTCAGGTAATCCTCCGAGAAAAGGGTAACTGAAATAAAATCAAGGTAATCTTCAATCACAAATGAGCCAAATGGCTTGCCGGTTTTCCCGGTTTTATGAGTCGCACTGATCACAGTGCCGGCAAAGCTTACTTCCTTTCCTTTATACTGCCGCATATCGGATTTGAGGTGCTCGGTAGTAACATTGCAGAAATACCCGATCTCGGTTTTATAATCATCCAGTGGATGGCCGCTCATGTAAAACCCGGTAATTTCCTTCTCATACCTGAGTTGTTCTATCCTCGACCAGGGAGGGCAGTCGGGCAGCCTCAAATCCACCATTTCAACATCTGCAGCTTCCCCGAAGAGCGATTGCTGTGAACTGGACTTCCTGGAATGATAATCAGTGGCATGCCTGATGAGGCTTTCAAGAAATGTGGTTTCCTCCCCGTTTTCCTTATGAAAAAGCTGGGCCCGGTGCATCCCCTCGAAACTGTCGAAAGCTCCTGATTTCGCCAGCGCTTCCATGCAACGCTTGTTGATATGGTGAGATGAAATCCGCCTTGTAAAATCAAAAATACTTGTGAACGGGCCGTTCTTCTTCCTTTCATCGGTGATTGACATGACCGCAGCTTCGCCAACATTTTTAATGCCGGCCATCCCGAAACGGATCTCGCCTTTGCGGTTCACGGTAAACTTGTTTTCGCTTTCATTGACGTCAGGTCCCAAAACCGAAATACCCATTCTCTTGCATTCATCGAGGAAGAGGGTTATTTCTTTCAGGTCGGTAAGGTTCCGGCTAAGTATCGCAGCCATGAATTCGGCAGGGTAATGAGCTTTCAGGTAGCCCTGGCGGTATGCCACATAGGCGTAGCACGTGGAATGGGATTTGTTGAAGGCATAATTGGCAAAGGCTTCCCAGTCTTTCCATATCTTCGTGACCGTTTCTTCATGGATCCCGTTTTTCTTGCATCCCTCGAAAAACTGGGGTTTGAGTTTGACCATGAGGGATTCGATCTTCTTGCCCATAGCCTTGCGGAGCGAATCGGCATCACCCTTGCTGAACCCGGCAAGCTGCTGGGAAAGCAGCATCACCTGCTCCTGGTAAACGGTGATACCATAAGTTTCTTTAAGGTATTTTTCCATCGCAGGGATGTCGTATTCAATCTTTTCCCTGCCGTGTTTGCGGTTAATATACCTGGGGATGTATTCCATAGGGCCGGGCCGGTAGAGGGCGTTCATGGCAATGAGGTCCTCAATCTGGTTGGGTTTCAGCTCCCTGAGGTATTTTTTCATCCCGTCCGACTCAAACTGGAAAATGCCTGTCGTTTTCCCCAGGCTGAACAGTTCATAAGTAAGAGGGTCGTCAAAAGGAATGGTTTCAATATCCAGGTCGGTCCCTTTTGACAATTTTATATTGCTCACTGCATCCTTGATGATCGCCAGGGTTTTCAGTCCCAGGAAATCCATCTTCAGCATCCCCACCTTCTCAATGTAGTCGCCGTCGAACTGGGTCACAAGCAGTTCCGACTCCTTATTGGTGGCCACCGGGATATGCTGTGTTAGTTCATCTCTTCCGATAATGATGCCGCAGGCGTGAAGACCCGTTTGGCGTATGGATCCTTCAAGTTCCTCGGCATATTTCAGGGTATCCGAAACCAGTTTGTTCGGAGACAACTTGGCGGCTTTGAGTTCGGGGACTTCCTCAAAAGCGGCTTTCAGCGTAATTCCCGGCCTGGCAGGGATGAGTTTTGTAAGAGCATTCACCTGGTCTATAGGCATGCGGTGCACTCGCCCCACATCCCTGATGGCACCCTTGGCTGCCATGGTGCCGAAAGTGATCACCTGGGCTACTTTGTCCCGGCCGTATTTGTTTACAACCCATTTAAGCACTTTGTCCCTGCCGTCTTCATCGAAATCAATATCTATATCGGGCAAAGAAACGCGGTCGGGATTAAGGAACCTCTCAAAAAGAAGATTGTATTTTAAGGGATCCACATCGGTTATCCTGTTTGCATAAGCAACTACTGAACCGGCGGCCGATCCCCTTCCCGGGCCGACTGCAACCCCCATCTCCCTGGCTGCGTTAAGAAAATCCTGGACAATGAGGAAATAGCCCGGATACCCCATTTTTTTTATGACGGCAAGTTCAAAATCGATTCGCTCCCTCAATTCGGATGTGATTTCAGGGTATCTCCTTTCGGCTCCAAGGTATGTGAGATGCTTTAAATATTCATCAGCATCTGTATAATTTCCGGGCAGGGGGAAGTCAGGCATGATAGGGTCCCGGTTCAGGTCGTATACCTCTATTTTGTCGAGGACCTCCATAGTGTTTTCGAGGGCTTCCGGGATATCCGAAAAGAGCTTGTACATCTCCTCCTGGCTTTTAAGCCATTCCTGCCCCGTGTATCGCAGGCGGTCGGGATCATCCATGAATTTACCGGTATTCACGCATAACAGGCGGTCATGCATCTCGGCATCCGTTTCATTCAGAAAATGCACATCATTGGTGGCAATAAGTTTGACCCTGAACTTTTTCGAAAGCTCCACCAGGACTTTGGAGACCTCTTCCTGCCTCTCAAAAACGCTTCCATCCCGGGTGGGATCAGTTGCTTTATGCCGCATCAGCTCGAGGTAGAAATCATCCCCGAAAAGTTCTTTGTATTCGGCTAACAGAGCTTCGGCCCTGCTCGTGTTCCCTGCCTGGATAGCCCTTGGGATCTCCCCGGCCAGGCAAGCCGAAGATACTATAAGCCCTTCGGCATGCTCCTTCAGGATCTGCCTGTCAATTCTTGGTTTATAATAAAACCCTTCTGTCCAGGAAGAAGAGATCAGCTTAACAAGATTCTGATAACCAACCGGGTTTTTAGCAAGGAGGATAAGGTGCTCTCCTTTTCTGTCGGCCGTATCAACTTTATCAAAGCGTGATCGCCTTGCAACATAGGTTTCACAACCTATCACAGGTTTGAAGCCGGGGATCCCGGCTGCGGCTTCAAGAAAGGCCTTTGCTCCAAACAGGTTGCCATGATCGGTCACGGCAACCCCTTTCATGCCGAGCGAATTTGCTTTCTTAACCAAAGCCTTCAGGTCACAGGCGCCATCCAGGATTGAATATTGGGAATGAACATGTAAATGTGTAAAATTCAGCATTTTAACTAAGGCGATAAGGAAAAATTAACGGAATTCAAAAATACCTGATAAATGATTTCCATAAAGCATTGTTGAAAACTTAAAATAAATGCCCTGGAAGGCGAAGACTTGAAATCCTTACCGTTTTTTCTTAATTTTGCTGTAAACTGAAAGGTTATGATACCCGTATCTCATTTTCATCCATTATCGGTTCATTTTCCCATTGCACTGATTACAGTCGCATTCTTGTTCGATGTCGTATCCTTGTTATGTAAAAAAGAGCCTTGTTTGTCAACCGCGGGATATTATTTACAGATCCTGGGGATGCTTGGGGCAATAGCAGCATGGGGCACAGGGCATTTCCTTGCCGGGACAACCCAGATGGAAGGCGAAGCCATGCAGGTCAAGGGGCAGCATGAACTGTTTGCGACCCTGTCACTTATTGCTATCATTGTTGCTACTGTGGCAAGGATTATAATGGTTTACCAGAAAACTGAAAACACCTTTTACAAATACATCCCTTTCGGGCTTTCGCTGCTCTCTGTACTTTTTATTACGGTCACAGGCTATCTCGGGGGGAAACTCGTTATTGATTTCATGATAGGCTTATAAAAATTTTAAATCGTCAAACTGAACCAAAAATAAAATCAAAAACTATGAGAATGAGAATTATTATTTCAGCAATCCTGATGTGTTGTACCGGGATTGCTTTAGCCGGCCCCGAAAAAACCATGGTGAACCTGAACGCTGCATATAAGGGGGAATCCACTGCCTCGGCAAAATATGCTGCATATGCTGAACAGGCCCGTAAAGAAGGATTTATACCGGTTGCCATCATGTTTGAGGCAACTTCCAAGGCCGAAGCCGTTCATGCATTGAACCATAAAGCGGTGATCGAAAAGTTGGGCGGGAAGGTCGAACCACTCACACCCCAGTTCACTGTGAAAACAACCAGGGAAAACCTCGAAGATGCAATCAAGGGGGAGAATTTTGAAATAGTGACCATGTACCCCGGCTACGTAAAAACAGCGAAAGATGATAATGCAAATGATGCTGTAAAATCTTTCCGTTGGGCCATGGAGACAGAGAAGAAACATTCCCTGATGTATACAAATGCCCTGAATGCCCTGAATAAGAATGACCTGAAATCCCTTCCCAAGGTATATTGGGTATGCCCCAAATGCGGCAATACTTATGACCAGGTCAAACCCGAAGACAAATGTTCATTCTGCTACACTTCCAGGGATAAATTTATCAGGTTCGATAAATAGTTGGCTTAGCTTTTGGCAGATTAATATTATTTCACGACCTTTGCACCCCTGTTTGTATAAACAGGTAGTGTTAAGATCAATTATTCATTAAATCAATCAATTAGGTATGCCAACCAAAATCAGGTTACAGAGAAGAGGTAAGAGAGGCCAGCCTTTCTACCACATTGTCATTGCGGATGGTCGTGCACCACGGGATGGGAAGTTTATCGAAAAAATTGGCACCTACAACCCGTTAACAAGGCCAGCCGACATTGATATCGATTTCAACAAAGCCATCACATGGCTGAATAAGGGAGCCCAGCCTACCGATACGGTAAAAGCTATTTTATCGTACCAGGGCGTTCTTTACAAAAGCCACCTTCTGAAAGGCGTCCAAAAAGGCGCAATGACTGAAGAACAGGCTGAAATAAAATTCCAGGCCTGGCTGCAGGAAAAGCAGGCTAAAATAGCCGGGAAAAAGAAAGAATACGAGCTCAGCGCAAAGGATGTGCGCAAGAAGCTGCATGAAAATGAAATCAAGCTGAACGAAGCCAAGGCTTCGGCTGTAGCAAAGAAACGTGCCGAAGTCGCAGCAGCCCAGCAGGCCGCCATCGCCCATGCTGCCGCACCCATTGCTGCTGCCCCTGTTGCTATTGCTGAGGAAGCACCGGTGCAGGATGCACCTGCCGAGCCCGTTCAGGCTGAAGAACCAAAGCAGGAATAACCCTGATCTGAGCTTGTCTCATGCAACGCGATGACTTTTATTACCTGGGTAAAATAATTAAAACAGTTGGTAATAAAGGTCAGTTGATGGTTCACCTCGATGTGGATGAACCTTTAAATTATGAAGCCCTGGAATCCGTCTACCTTGATGTGTATGGTGAGCGGATTCCTTTTTTTATTACTGCTATCCAGCTGAAAAACAGGAATTCGGCAATCATCTCCTTTTCTGACGTCATCACTACCGATGAGGCGGAAGAGTACATCGGGAGGGAAATGTTTTTACCCCTTGACAGCTTACCGGAACTCAGCGGGAACCAATTCTATTTTCATGAAATTGAAGGCTTTACCGTGATCGATAAAAATTACGGTGAGCTCGGCATCCTGGAATCTGTGCTGGATTTGAACCATCAGGCCCTGTTCCAGGTTCGGCATGGGGAGAAAGAAATCCTTATTCCTGCAGTTGACCAGGTCATCAGGGGAATTGACAGGGAAAAGAGAATCCTCAGCATTGAAGCACCTGAAGGTTTAATCGACATTTACCTTTAACATGTCGTTCCGTTTTCGGCAATTTGAGGTTGAAGACTCCTTTTCTGCCATGAAGGTAGGTACCGATGCCATGCTTCTTGGCGCATGGGTTCAACCTGGCAACGCCCGATCCATACTTGATGTTGGCACAGGCTGCGGGGTCCTCGCCCTGATGATGGCCCAGGGTTCAGAGGCAGAGATTGACGCTGTAGACATTCACAAACCTTCGGTAAAGGAAGCTAAGCATAATGTTTCACGCAGCCCATGGGCGGGAAGGATACGGGTCTTATGCCGCCCGCTTGAAGAGCATGCCCGCCTTGCGGGTACACAGTATGACCTGATTATCACTAACCCTCCTTTTTTCATCGATTCGTTGAAACCGCATTCATCAAAGAAGCTGATCGCAAAACATGAAGGCTCCCTTACACTGAATACATTATTAGAAAGTTCGCTTTGCCTTATGCATAAAGGGTCTTCCCTTGCACTTATCCTCCCCCTGGCCGAGGGTCTGGTCTTTACCGGGATGGCAAACGATAATGGACTTTTCCTTGCCAGGCGCCTCCTGGTAAGGCCCCTCCCGTCCAAACCTTTTCACCGTGTACTGATGGAATTCAGGGCACTTCCGGCTGACGGTCCTCCCGAGGATGAACTGACAATCTTCTCTTTTAAAGGCATTTTCAGCGAAAAGTACCTCATAATGACACAAAATTTTCATCTTTTTAATCAAAAGAGACCTGATGTTTTATACTTTTGACAAAATTCTGCAATGATGTCGCTGAAATCATGGCATTTCAAATTAATCCTTCCTCTTAGCCTGATATTCCTGATTGTGATTTCCTGCGGAAGCAGGGAAAGCAAAATAAAGATCGCCCTGTCCAAATCCTCCCCCAATTACGTTAACTGGCTCAAAAGGGCCAATCCTGATATCCAGTTAGTCAACCTCTACACTCTGAATAAAAATGTCGCCATAGAGGTTCTTGAAAATTGCGACGGCTTGCTGCTTACAGGGGGAGAAGATGTTTTCCCCGGCTGGTACGGCAAAGAGACTGATGCTGGAAGGTGCACCGGTATGAACCTGCACCGCGACAGCCTCGAAATGGCGGTGGTGAATAAAGCCATGGAGATGAAAATGCCCGTATTCGGGATATGCCGGGGCCATCAGTTGTTAAACGTCTATCTTGGCGGAAAGCTGATTATCGACCTTCCGACCGATTATGGGCAGAGTGTCACTCATATGTGCCGCGATTATCAGCATTGTTACCACGAGGTGTATGTCCAGAGGAATTCCCAGTTATACCAGCTTACCCAAACCGATTCCGCATCAGTGACTACGAACCACCATCAGGCAGTTGATTTTCTGTCGCCGCTTTTAAGTGTGAGTGCAAGATCTGCTGACGGGCTGATTGAAGGCGTGGAATGGCTGAACCCCGAAGGAAAGAATTTCCTTATGGGTGTGCAGTGGCATCCCGAGCGCATGGAAAAGGGCAACCCACTTTCGGGCCTGCTTGCCGAAAAATTTATACATGAATGTGAATTGTATTTAAAAACCAGGACGCGTTAATGAAACTTCATTCCGATCTGCTGCATTATATAACGGTCTTCATCGGCTTTCTCGCCATGCTGAACCCATTCGGGATATTGCCGATTTTTATCGGCATGGTCGAAGACCTTGACGACAAAACGGCCCGGTGGATGGCCTTCAGAGCATCCTTCTCTGCATTCATAATCATCGCATCCTTTTGCGTTTTCGGCCACCTGATATTCCGGATTTTCGGTATAACGATCCCTGCGTTCCAGATCGCCGGCGGGATCATTGTATTTTTTATCGGGTACCATATGCTCAATGGGGAAGAATCGAAGATCAAGGTGCAAAAGGAAATGAGCCCCGCCGAGCTCAAGCAGGCACTCTCAAACATTGCTGTTACACCTCTGGGCATGCCCCTCCTCGCAGGCCCGGGAACAATTGCAACGGCAATGAACTTCGTGGGTTCAAACAAATCACTTACAAATGTTATTGTGGTGATCGTAATTTTCGCCATTATATGTTCTCTAACCTTTCTGTTATTCCTTTCCGCTAAAAAAATCGCCGGTGTGCTTGGGGAAGGGCTGATTAAAATAATTACAAGAGTTATGGGACTGATACTGACGGTGATCGCGATCCAGATGCTCATCATGGGGATCATAGGCGCCGTTAAACTCTATACTTCAATAGATCTCTGATTTTACTGCCATTTATACTGATTTGATGAAAGCCAATACCCTCATATTGTTCCTGTGCCTGCAGGTGTTCATATTCTCCTCATGCAGCCGTACAACTAAAGAATACTACCCTTCCGGGGCAGTAAAATCGGAAATCATTACAAAAAACGGGGAATACCAGGGACCAGCTGTATACTATTACGAAAACGGGACCCCAATGATGACCTGCACTTATAAAGGCAATAAGCTGGACGGCATACTGCTTCGATATTATCAGTCGGGATTCCGCAAAGAAATGCAGACATACCGGGAAGGTTTATTGAACGGAGTTGCCAGGACCTGGGACAGATTTGCCAACCCTATCCAGGAAATGCATTATGTTAACGGCAAACCTGAAGGAAGCATGCAGGAATGGTATCCCAACAAGATCCTGAAAATTGACGGGCACTTTAAAAATGGCCTGCACGATGGCATCTGGTTATACTATGATGAATTCGGGAAAGTAACCGGGCAGGGCGAATTTTCAGCCGGCAACGGTACCCAGAGGGTATATTATCCCAACGGGCAAACCCGGCAACTCACGCACTACAGGAATAATGTCAAAGATGGTGATGAAATATTTTTCTCGGCCGAGGGGAAGATCACCAGTCAAATCTCATACAGAAATGGGAATGCATTGACATCCAGGGCTCCAAATACTTTAACAAATAAGTAAGCTCTGAAAAATAATGGTTTTGTTTGGTCGTTCACTAAAAACACATTAATTTTGCTTCTGTTATTTTATTAACAATATTTGTCCGCTAAAACATTTCAAAAATTAATAATCTAAATCTGAATCACAATGAACTTAGAAAAAATCATGAGCGACCTGGAGAAAAAAAATCCGGGTGAAGTTGAGTTCCTGCAGGCAGTACGCGAGGTGCTTGAGAGCATCCAGGATGTCTATAACGAAAATCCTCAATTTGAGTCGGCTAATATCATTGAAAGGATTATTGAACCCGACCGTGTTCTGATGTGCAAGGTAAGCTGGGTAGACGACAGTGGTAAGGTCCAGGTAAACCGTGGCTACCGTATCCAGTTCAACAATGCCATCGGTCCATACAAAGGAGGTTTGCGCTTCCACCCAAGCGTTAACCTTAGCATCTTAAAGTTCCTTGGTTTTGAGCAGATCTTTAAAAACAGTTTAACAACTCTCCCCATGGGAGGCGCCAAAGGTGGTTCCGATTTTGATCCGAAGGGAAAATCAAACGCCGAGATCATGAGGTTCTGCCAGGCATTTATGCTGGAACTCTGGAAACTCATTGGCCCTGAAACGGATGTACCCGCCGGGGATATTGGTGTTGGCGGACGTGAGATCGGTTTTCTCTATGGGATGTACAAGAAACTTGCTCGTGAAAATACAGGTGTACTCACAGGAAAAGGTTTGAACTGGGGAGGCAGCCTTATCCGCCCTGAAGCAACCGGTTTTGGTGCAGTATATTTTGCAAAAGAAATGCTTGCAACCAAAGGTGAAAGTTTTAATGGCAAAACCGTTTGCATTTCAGGCTTCGGCAATGTAGCCTGGGGCGCTGCAATAAAAGCAACCGAACTGGGCGCAAAAGTCGTGACCATTTCAGGTCCCGACGGTTATATTTACGACCCTGACGGTATCTCCGGCGAGAAGATAGATTACCTCCTGGAACTCCGCGCTTCCAATCAGGATATAGTAAAACCATACTCATATGAATTCCCGGGTGCACAATTCCACCAGGGGAAACGCCCATGGGAAGTGAAATGCGATATTGCCCTCCCCTGCGCTACCCAGAACGAACTCGGGAAAGAAGACGCCCGTACCCTTGTTACCAATGGCGTACAATGCGTTGCCGAAGGCGCAAACATGCCTTCCACTCCCGAAGCTATTGAGATCTTCCTTGAGAATAAAATACTATTTGCACCAGGTAAAGCAGTCAATGCCGGCGGTGTTGCCACATCAGGCCTTGAGATGTCGCAGAATGCCATGAAATTCAGCTGGCCGCTGAAAGAAGTTGACGAACGGCTCCACCATATCATGTGTAGCATCCATGAACAATGCGTGAAACACGGAAAAGGGAAAGACGGTTACGTTAACTATGTTAAAGGCGCCAACGTTGCCGGTTTCCTTAAAGTGGCAAATGCAATGCTTGACCAGGGAGTTATCTGATAATCACTGTTTTTTCATAAAGGCCGTCAGTCAATGACCTGACGGCCTTTTTTGTACTTTTGCTTCAAGTAAACCTTTCTGATGGAGTTTCTGAATCCTGCATTCCTTTATGGCCTAAGCGCACTTGCAATCCCTGTCCTGATCCACCTTTTCAACCTTCGCCGTTACAGGAAAGAGTATTTTACCAATGTGCGTTTCCTTTCCCAAATCCAGCTGGAAACAAAAAAAAGATCAAAACTCAAACAGTTGCTAATCCTGGCCTCCAGGTTGCTCGCAATTACCTGCATTGTAATGGTCTTCGCCCAACCATATATCCCTTCTGCTTTGCAACATAACCGCAAAGCAAACCACCAGGCGATCAGCATTTATGTTGACAATTCATATTCCATGGAAGCCGTCGGGAGCCGGGGCCGGCTTCTCGATATTGCAAAAAAAAGAGCTTCAGAAATTGCAAATGCATATAAGTCCTCCGATGTATTTCAGCTGATAACCAACGACTTCGAAGGGAAACATGCAGAGTTTACAGGTCGTGAAGAATTTATTAGCATGCTCAGGGATGTAAAAATCACCCATACTTCCGCCGGGCTCCGGGAAGTTATCAGCCGGCAGAACGACCTGTTCTCCCGACAAAAGGAAGGGGTGCATACTTCCTACCTGATATCTGATTTTCAGAAAAGCACTGCCCGGTTTGAAAACCTCCGCCAGGACTCATCAGCATATTATATACTGGCACCGGTTGAATCCTCAAAACAGAACAACCTGTATATTGACTCCATCTGGTTTACAAGCCCGGTTCACAGGCCTGGCCAGGCGGTTAAACTAATTGCCAGGATCAGGAACTGCGGAAGCGACAAACTTGAAAAGATCCCGCTGCGCCTGGTTCTTAATAATATCCAGAAATCAGTGACAAGTTTTAATATAGACCCGTCTCAATCGGTCGACATCGCCCTTCCCTATAAGGAGGAAAAGAACGGATTCCAGCTTGGGAGCCTGCAACTTACCGATTATCCAATCATTTATGACGATATTTTCTACTTTACATATAATATAGCAGAAGAAATAAATGTTCTCAGCATCTATGGCAAATCTCCAAACCATTATCTCAAAACCCTGTTCACCTCCGATTCAATTTTCAATTACCGCACCTGCCAGGCAAACCAGGTGGACTACAGTTCATTCAACAAACAAAACCTGATCCTGATTTCCGGTCTTGATGATTTGGCAACCGGATTGGCCAGCGAGTTGAAATTATTCCTCGAACGTGGAGGTTCTGTTGGCATTTTTCCACCTGAGAACCCTGGATATCAAACATACAACACATTTTTTTCCTCAGTTGGAAATTCTTCTTTCGGGAGCCCTGATACAGTGAAACAAAGAATCAGTTCCCTTGATCTTGAGAATGAGATATTTACTGATGTTTTTGATAAGGATGCCAACGGAAAGACCAGGATTCCCGACAACGTTGACTTCCCTTTGGTACTGAAATACTATCCCTTAAACAGGGGATCTTCAAACCCTGCCACCGTGCTTATGAGACTTCAAAACGGCCTCCCCTTCTTAAGCTCTGCAAGCGTCGGTAAAGGGAAATTGTATGTTTGCGCTTCTCCCCCGGATCCTGCGTTTACAAATTTTCAACAGCATATACTGTTTGTACCGGTCATGTTCAGGATGGGTTTTATAAGCGAATTCCAATATCCCCTTTACAATATTGCAGGCGGAAACAGTATTGTTGACCTGCCGCCTGATTCCACCAGCGGGAAGAATCCGGTTAAAATCAGGAAATGGAACACACCCTGCGAATTCATTCCCGAATTGAAAATATCAGGGCAGCACATACAGGCCCGTATTCAGAACCAGGCCGGTGAAGCCGGATGGTACCAGGTTTTCGGTGGGAATAAAGAAATCGCCTCACTTGCATTCAATTACAACCGTAAAGAATCAGATATCAACTGCTTTAACACAAAAGAGCTGGAAGGCATTATCAGAAAATACAATCTTAGGAACTTCATGGTTTTGAAACCATCAGGTCTGCCTTTCTCAAAACAGATCGAACAATTGAACACAGGTTTCCCCCTCTGGAAATATTTTGTTGTTCTTGCGCTGATCTTCCTGGCGATCGAGATTCTCCTTATCCGCCTTCTAAGGGCCTGAAATAAATCCGTCTTAAAGGAATCAGCCTGTCCTGAACCGGGAGGCTAAAAAAAAACTTTTTAATGCAAAAACTGTCAAATTTTTTGACAGTAGTGTAAAATATTTTGACAGTGGTGTAAATTTTTTTGACACTTTTTTTATGTCGAAAATAGTTATGTTGCTGATTTTCTATTAATTATATTTCTGGCACAATATTTGCTCTTGTAGAAGTAGTAGAAACAAAGAAATAACCTAAAAAAACAAGCATATGAAAGCTTTCAACCTTATCAACCTTTACAACGCAGAAATCCAGAAAAGTAACCTTTCGAATGTTCGTGGCGGTACCGAAGTAAAATGCATTTGCGGAAACACTGCTCCTGCAGTTACAGTTTATAACCAGAGCCCCGGTAACCAGGTTTGTTTATGCCCTGATGGCCCAAACGCCAGTTCAACCAAAAACAAGAACGGCAACGGTTGATCCCCTGCCCCCTTATTGAAAACGGCCTGTAAAAAAAGTATATTTGCAGGGCCGGTAAGATTATTCTTGCCCTGCGATATAATTATATGAAAGCGGCTATCCCCTTTACCACTTCATCAGGTCATTCTTATTTCTACAGTTCTCACAACAGGCAATTCCTGTTTTCCCAGCCACTTATCAATTATTTCATCAGCTTATCCGGCGATGATAAACAATGGAAAGCCATTTTGAGAAAGGCTTCTGCAAACCAGGCCGTTTCAATCCCGGGCCTGGGCAAATTTTCAAACACCGATTTCCAGTTTTACCTCAGGAAATTCAGGTTTCTTAAAAAACATGGTTTTTTCAAACCCGGCGAACAGAAAAACCACGACGGGATTATTCCCCCAGGCAGGATCGAACAAAACCTTTCCCAAACCAGGCAATTAATTTTTGAAACTACCGAAGATTGCAACCTCGATTGCGTCTACTGTACTTACAGCAAGTTTTATTTTAATAAAAACAGGGAGCGTAAAAAGATCAATGCTGCCGATGCATTTAAGTTGCTTGATCTGATCCTTGATAAACGCAAGCCCGGTTCAACCCAACAACTCACCGTTAGTTTTTACGGCGGGGAACCATTGAAGAATTTTGATTTTATCAAAGATGTGGTGAATCATGTTCGCGAGCATAAGAAACCTTCTTCCAGGGTTACTTACTCCATGACATCCAATGGCCTGCTGCTCAGGAAGCATATAAATTTCCTGGTCGAAAACGATTTTGAGCTGGCCATCAGCCTTGACGGTGACGAACTTGCAAATTCTTTCAGGATATTAAAAACCAATAAGAAACCTTCCTTTGACCTGGTGACCAGGAATATTGATATGGTCAGGGAGAAATTCCCCTCCTACTTTGACCGCCGTGTCATATTCCTGACCGTAAGGCACAGCCGGAACAGCCTTAAATCGATTTACGAACATTTCTCTTCCCGTTACGGGAAAACACCCATAATGTCAAGCATTACCACGACAGGGCTTGTCGACGAATTTAAGGAAGAGTTTAATGAGACCTTTCTTAAGAGCCGTTTCCCGGCAACTGAAAACACCTGCTATGTACATGAACTTTTCACCAAACACCCTCTGGTTACAGAAACCGCCGAAGTTTTTGAACGCTTCGGGGATTTTGTCTTCCGGAGGCCGGGCCAATTGCTTAACCCGCTTAAAAAGGCCCGCGACAATAGCAAACACCTTCCCACGGCAACATGCTCACCCTTCGATCTGAGGGTTTATATGAGCGCCGACGGAGGTATTTACCCCTGTGAACATATCAGCAGGATCTTTGAAATGGGCTCGGTCAAAGGCTCAGAAGTTGAAATAAACCCCGATAAAATAGCAGGGATTTACAACACCTACTTTCATAAGCTTAAAAAACTCTGCAAACAATGCTACCTTGCCGATAATTGCAAGGAATGCATTTTCAATACTGCTGTTGAAACAGGCAGGCCCTCCTGCGAATTCTTTATGAACAAACAGAAGTTTACATCGCATTTAACACAGATATTTGATTACCTGGAACAAGACCAGCAATTGTTTGCACGAATCAGGGATGAAGCATTCCTTGCCAAATAAAAATGAACGGTTCCTCTACCTGGAACCCTATACGTTTTCGGTAATGGCCGGGAATGATGTGCTTATATACAATTCCCTTAACGGCAGGATACTTGAATACAGGGATTCCCCCGCAGTAGCCCGATTTATAAGTGAAGCGGAAGATCCCGGCGGAGGATTTCTTGCAGCAATGGATACTGAACCCGGGAACCCTGAAATAGCATCCCTGGTAGCAGATCTGAGGGAAAGCTTCTGCGGCGACCTGGTATCTGCATCGGGTAAACTCAGGCCCTCAGTCATAAGACCTAAACCTGTTATAAAAAACTATCCTCCGGATAAAGATTCGCCTTCTTTTTCTGCGGATGACTACCTGCGTAATATTTACTTTTTCCTGAACCAGGACAACAATGAGGTGTGTACCGATTACAGGTTTGCAGCAAACCAGTTCTTTTGCCCTGTCTTTAACCAGCAGGGATACAGCGAAATGCAATTTGAAACGGTATTTAACACCTGCTCCAGGTATACAGGGGTCAGCGGGATGGAAATAAGCCTGAGCGGTTCTGATATTACAGCTTATTCCGAAATCAAAAATGTCATTTCAAGGATACACAAACTGCTTTTGCCGGTGACCTTTCACCTCCCTCTCCCTTGTTCTGACCCGGATGTCGTTTCAAGGCTCCTCAGGATCCCCAAAAGCAGGACTTCATTATACATAAGCTTTCCCGGCGGGCCCAAAGCCCTTAAAGCCATCCGCAGGAACCCTGAATACATTAAAAAACAACATTTGGTTGACCTGAACTTCATGATACGCTCGCTCGATGAATATAAGGCCGTTACTGAGCTTTTACAGGAACCCGGGAAAGAAAAAGTTTTCTTGTTCCCTTATTTTGACGGGGGCAACTCCGGCTTTTTCAAAGAAAATGTTTTCCTTTCCAAAGACGAGATCCTTTCTTTAAAGCCGACCCAGAAACAGATCTACTCAAGGTCGTTGATAAACGAACAGCTGTACGGCAAAATATTCATTTTAACGGGAGGTGAAGTCTGCGCCAACATGAATACCGGGCCCATCGGCAACATTAACACCCACAGCATGGAGGAACTGGTCAGGCATGAAATTGCCGGCGGTCAGTGCTGGGAAATGACCAGAATGAAAGTTACCCCGTGCAGCGAATGCCTTTACCGGCTTTTTTGTCCTCCGGTCGGGAACTACGAGCTGTTCATGAAAAAGTTTAACTTCTGTGATGTCTTATAAACAAGGAGCATGATCAGGAACGCTTTGGTAACATCTTACCGCACTATCGTAAACAACAAGACGTATACCATCATTAATATTGCCGGGCTTGTTCTGGGCCTTACTGCCGCATTTGTGCTTTTAGTCTTTGCTATCAACGAAACAGGCTATAATACATGTTTCCCGGCATACAAGAAGCTATACAGGGTCATATATTCCGATTCGAAAGGGGTTATGATCCCCGAAGGATCCTCGCTTGTAAAACAGCTACTCATAACGAACATTCCCGATTGCAAAAAAGTCGCAAGGATCATTCAGAAACAGTATATGCCCGATAAAGTCAAAGTTCTTACTGCGGGCGTGGTCACTGACGTGGATGATTTCATCTGTGCCGATCCCGAACTCTTCGAAATGCTTGATATTGGATTTAACAGAGGTGGCATTGCCCTCGCTAAACATATTCCGAACTGCATATTTATCTCCGAAACCGCCGTTCATAAATACTTTAAGAGTGAACCTGACCTGATGCAGAAGGTGACTCTCAGGGTTGGGCCTAATCAATATGAAATGAAAATTGCAGGGGTTTTTAAAGACCTGCCCTGGAATTCAACCATTACCGCTGATTTTATCACCGACCCTGCATTTTACCAAACGCTCCTTAAAGATGCCATGCCTGACCTCCTGCCTGTTTTTAATTCCTATGATGATTTTTCGGTGGAGTCTGTTTGTGAATTTACCGAAGGGGCTGATGCCGCGACCGTGTCGGCAATGCTTCCCGGGATCCTGAAAGACCCGGGATGGAGAAGCGCAAATCTCAGGATATCGTTTCAGGCTTTCAAGGATATTTACCTGGAATCGGCTGACCTTCAAAACAATTATCAGCTTAAAGGGAATAAATTATCGGTATATACATACTCCTGGCTGGCCGTTTTCATTTTACTTCTTGCAGGAATAAACTATGCAATCCTGAGTACGGCGAGGTCGGCCCTGAGGTTCAAGGAGATCGGCGTAAGAAAGGTACTCGGGGCCACCAAGAAGGAACTGAGGATCCAGATACTGATTGAATCGGTTTTGCTGACTTTTATGGCGCTGCCCCTTGCCCTTTTCATACTCGGCCTGATCGACCCCAGGATCACCGGAATGCCTGATTATACAATTACCATGTACCCAAGCAATATGCTTAAATACATCGCTTTCTTTGCGGCCATCACAGTCACTATAGGAATACTTTCGGGACTTTATGTGGCGGTATACCTTGCCGGCCTGAATCCCATAAATGCCCTGAAAGCAAGGGATTATACCCCCGGGAAGTTCAACCTGAGCAAGATTTTCATTGGGTTCCAGCTGTTCATCACGCTCTCATTGCTCATCTGCATGATCACAATCTACAGCCAGATCAGGCTTTGTTACATCAGCAACCTGTCAATTTCAAGGGACAATATTTTATTGGTATCACTTAAAACCCCTGACTATAAAAAATATGTATCACTGAAATCAGCCCTCCGCAAAGTCGGCGGGATAATTTCTTTCTCCGGGACTTCTGCTTTTTCTCTTCCTTCCAGTACGATTTCACTGGTAAAGGCAATGGTTGCTGATAATAAAGAACCGATACATATCGAATGGATAAGTATTGACAATGATTTTTTCAATACCCTTGGGATACCCATTGTCAGGGGAAGGGACTTTGATACTGCGAGCATTAAGAGAAACGAGGTCGAATGTATTTTCAACGAGGAAGCAGCCAGGGTCCTTGGGCTGAAACAACCTGTCGGCTTCATCATGAATGATGCCAAAATTGTTGGTGTGGCCAGGGATTTTAACATTCATACCCTCCACAGCAGGATCAATGCCACTAACTTCGTTTTTAATCCGTATGCCATCAATACCCTTGTAGTTCACTATAAACAGGGCCGTGAGCTTGAAGTCGTCAACGACATACGAAGCTGCTGGGAAAAAACATACCCCAAAATCCCCTTTACGTACTCATTTTTCAGGCAGGAGCTCAGGTCGTCATATAAAAAGGAAAATAACTTTGTGATGGCTGTGGCGATGTTCACGATACTCGCATTTATAATTACAGGCATGGGGTTATTTGGTCTAGCCTTGTTGATCTCGGAAAGAAAGACAAAGGAAACAGCCATCCGGAAAGTCTTCGGGGCATCAAATTTTCAAATCATTTACCGTATGCAAAGGGAATTCCTTCTTTATACAGCTCTGGCTACAATTGTAGCAATACCGGTTTCATGGGCGCTCATGGAACTCTGGCTTAAGGAATTCTATTACCGGGTTAATGTCAGTATATGGGTGATGCTGCTCTGTGTTATTACGGTAACGGCTTTCGTCTCGGCAATCCTCCTTTTCAGGACACTTAAAGTTCTCAGGTCTAACCCTATAAATGCACTCAAATACGAATAAAGATGGCTTTCCCTTTTTACAGGCAACATGATACGATGGATTGCGGACCAGCCTGCCTGAAGATGGTATGTGATTATTACGGCAAGTTCTTTAACATAACGAGCTTGCGTGCCGCCTCACATATTACAAGGGAAGGTGTTTCCATGCTCGGGATCAGTGACGCTGCAGAATCGGTCGGGTTCAGGACCATGGGAGTGAATTTGTCCTTCAGCGAGCTTGTGGCCTCCGATCCCCTGCCCTGCATTGCACACTGGCATCAGAACCATTTTGTTGTCATCTACAGTATCATTAAGAAAAGAGACGGATATCTCATTAAGGTTGCCGACCCTGCACACGGGCTTATCACATATAAGGAAACCGACTTCCTGAAGGCCTGGCAAACTGAAGAGGATTACAGCGGGAAAGGGATATGCCTGTTGCTGGAACCTGGGCCTGAATTCCAGGCCATGCCTGAGGATAAGAAAAACAAACGCATCTTTTCCTTTATCAGGCAATACATGAAACCATATAAATCGAGGATGATATGGCTCATGCTCATCATGCTCCCTGCAAGCGGCGTCCAGTTTGCCTTTCCCCTGCTTACCCAGAAGATAGTCGATAATGGTATTGCACATAAGGATCTTGGCTACATCACCCTGATCCTCCTTGGCCAGCTAGCCTTGTTCCTGGGGATGATAAGCATTGAATTCTTCAGGAGCAGGGTTCTGGTTTATATATCCAACAGGATCAATATCAGCATGGTGTCGGATTTCCTGAAGAAACTCCTTAAGCTTCCCATGGCATTCTTTGCAAGCAAACTCCCCGGGGATCTGATCCAGAGGATTGCTGATCACCAGAGGATACAGTCATTCATTACCACCAGTTTGCTCAATATTATTTTTTCGCTGCTCACCTTAACTGTATTCGGGATCATACTTGCAGTATATAGTTCGCTGGTTCTGGCTGTTTTCATTATCAGCAGTATACTATACTCGGGATGGGTGTACTTTTTTATGAAGAAAAGGAAGGAACTTGATTATATCAGGTTTTCGAAGATGTCTGATAACCAGAATACGCTTTTACAAATCATACAAGGGATCCCTGAGATAAAACTGACCAATTCTGAAGACCAGAAAAGAAAAGAATGGGAAAAGATCCAGGAACAGTTGTTCAATATTCAGATTAAAAGCCTTAAGATAAGCCAGTACCAGGATCTTGGTTCATTCTTTTTCCTGAGGACAAAGGATATTATTATCACATTTATTACTGCATGGCTGGTAATTGAAGGCCATCTCACCCTGGGTATGATGCTTGCAATACAATTTATCCTCGGGCAGCTCAACGGTCCGGTGGAGCAGATTGTGAGTTTCATCCGTGAAATGCAGGATGCGGGGATAAGCATGGAGCGCATACAGGAAATCAACCATGTGGATGATGAAGAGGCAGAGGGGACCCATCTTATAACTGATATCGGGGAATTCTCAGGCATCAGGGTCGAGAACCTCTGTTTTCAGTATGAAGGTCCGCATTCACCTATGGTGCTCGACAACCTGTGCTTTACGATTCCGGCCAACAAAGTGACGGCCATTGTCGGGATGAGCGGCAGCGGCAAAACCACCCTGATCAAACTGCTTTTAAGTTTTTACAGGCCGGTTAAAGGGCGTATACTCGTAAATGATATCCCCCTGGATGAAATTTCCAACCGTTTCTGGAGGAGCAATTGCGGTTCGGTGATGCAGGACGGGTATATTTTTTCTGACACCATTGCATCAAATATAACCCTGGGGGATCCCGAGCCTGATAAGGATAAGCTCGGCAACGCCATCGCACTGGCAAATCTCGGCGAGTTTATCGATTCCCTTCCATCAGGGGTCCAGGCAAAAATCGGGCAGGAAGGTGCAGGTTTAAGCCAGGGTCAGAAGCAGAGAATTTTAATTGCAAGAGCGGTATACAGGAACCCTCAGGTACTTTTCTTTGATGAAGCGACCAATGCACTGGATGCATCAAATGAAAAGATAATTATGGAAAGGCTGGATACCTTTTACAGGGGGAGGACAGCCATTATTGTGGCCCACCGGCTGAGCACAGTTAAGAATGCACACCAGATCATCGTTTTATCCAAAGGAAGGATTATGGAGATGGGAACGCATGCGGAACTGCTTGACAGGAAAGGGATATATTTCGACCTTGTGAGCAATCAGTTAGAAATAGGAAAATAAACCAACGAAATGATTAAAACTGTTAACCTGTCTAAAACCTTCAGTACCCGGGATGTTGACACCCATGCTTTGAATGGCGTGGATTTCAGCGTAGAGGATGGAGAATTTGTTGCTATCATGGGGCCATCCGGCTGCGGGAAGTCAAGCCTGCTGAACATCCTGGGTATGCTTGACAGTCCGTCAGGCGGAGAGTATTACTTTGCCGGGGAGGACGTTGCACTTTATAACGAAAAAAAGCGCAGTCATCTGCGCAAGAAGAAAATAGGATTTATATTTCAGAATTTTAATCTTATAGATGAGCTGACAGTGTATGAAAATGTCGAGCTCCCGCTTCTTTACCTGAACCAAACACAAAAAGAACGACAGGAAAAAGTCCAGGCTGTTCTTGAGACGCTTGAATTACTTCACCGCAGGAACCATTTCCCTTTGCAGCTCTCGGGGGGCCAGCAGCAAAGGGTAGCCATCGCCAGGGCTGTCGTTGCCAATCCCTCCATAATCCTGGCCGACGAGCCTACAGGGAACCTTGACTCGAGCAAAGGAGAGGATGTTATGGCCCTGCTCACCAATCTCAATGAAAAAGGCACAACCATCATCATGGTTACACATTCCCAGCGTGATGCCGAGTTCAGCAACCGGATCGTAAACCTGTTTGATGGTAAAATAGTTAATGAAAGATTCTGATCAGATCTTAATGGTAAATACTGTTTTCCCCGGGGAAGACTGAACACCAATAGACCCTCCGTGCATCCTGATGATCTGTTTTGAGAGGCTCAGGCCAATGCCTGAACCGCCTTCCTTGGTTGTGAAGAAAGGCACGAACATATTCTGCATTGCATAGTCGGTTATCCCCGTTCCGTTGTCTTCAACTTCGATTATAACCTGGTTGTCGGTATGTTGCGCCATCATCCTGATTTGAGGCTGAGGTATTCCGTTCACGGCTTCGATTGCATTTTTGAAGAGGTTGATCAGTACCTGGTCCATAAGTTTGCCGTCGGCCTGCAGGTGAAGGGAATGCGGACATTCTACAGTAACCCGGATATTTTTCTCCTTAAGAATCTCTTCATGCAGTTCGTTGATCCGGGTGAACATGTCGTTCAGGTTTAGGATCTGGAATTCCGGCTTGGGGATTATTGCCACAGAGCGGTAATTCCTTACAAAATGGACCAGGCCCTTTCCCCTGTTTTCAATGATATCAAGGCCCCTCATTGTCTTTTCAAGGTTCTGATCGGTAAGTTCCCCCAGGGTTTTGATGTTCCCTGAATCTTTATGCCTGAAAATCTTTGTGAGCGTAGCAACTAGGGTAATAATCGGGGTAATTGAGTTCATGATCTCATGGGTAAGCACCCTGATGAGTTTCTGCCAGGATTCAATCTCCTGTTGTTCCAGTTCGCTTTTGATATTTTGGAAGGATACCAGGTGAAGGTCGAGGTTCCCGGTCCTGAAAATAGCTTTTCGCGTGCTCAGCTGAACCAGGTCGTCATCGATGATCAGGTTGATGAGCTGGCTTTCACCAGGCTTCAGTTCTTTTAAGGTGTCGCTGAACCCTTCCTTGAAGCGGTCAAGCTTGTCAATAGTCCGGAGTACGTTTATTCTGAATATCTTCCTCGCGGCATCATTAAAAAGCTCCACCCGGCCTTCCATTGTAAAGGAGACAAGGCCTGTTGATGTATGGTCAACAATAGTTTTGAAATAGTTGTTCCTGATCTCGCTTTCAACTCTTGAAGTTTCCAGCTTTTCGTTGACCCTCCTGAAATAATTGTACAATCCTTCAAACTCATCCTTCCTGCCGGCAGCGGAGAAGGATGTAGTTACATCCCCGCTCAGGTGCATGATGAAAAACTGTTCAAGTTTCCGGTTTATGGCATTCAGGTACCTGATCAGAAGGAATGCCTGAAACGGTATGAGCAAACCCAGCAATGCCAGCAATGAAGGATTAGGCAACCTGAAGATGGCAAATGCAAACAGGAAGCAGGTCACCGTTATAAGTAAAATCCTCGCGGTAATATTAATATGGAACCGCTTAGAGACCATAGCGCTTTATTTTATTGTAGATTGTCTGGCGAGTCACACCCAGTTCCCTTGCTGTCGTAACCATGTTCCCGTTATTCCGCAACAAGGCCCTCCTTATTATGTCCCTCTCAATTTCGTTGAATGATGGGTTGACTTCCTTTTTCTGCATGATCCTGGCGGCTGTCCTCTTAAGGAAAAGATCATCCGGCGTAATAATATCGCCTTCGGCCAGGATAACCGCTTTTTCGATGGAATGTTCCAATTCCCTGATATTTCCCGGCCAGAGGTATTCCTGCATCGAATTGATGGTCTCGGAGGAGAAGTGCATTTTCCCCCGTTCATATTTGGAAGCGAATTTATCCAGGAAGTAGCCAGCCATCAGGTTTATATCGTTCCCTCTTTCCCTCAGGGGCGGCAGGTCAACCTGTATGGTATTGATCCTGAACAAAAGGTCTTGCCTGAAAAGCCCTTCCATCACCATCTTTTCCAGGTTCTTATTGGTAGCACAGATCAGGCGGATATCGATAGGGATAATTTTATTGGTCCCGAGCGGGATAATATATTTCTCCTGTAAAACATTCAGGATCTTGGTTTGCATGTTTAATGAGAGGTTCCCAATCTCGTCAAGGAACAGTGTTCCCCCGGATGCAGTCTCAAACCGGCCTATCCTGTCATGCCGGGCATCTGTGAATGCCCCCTTTACATGGCCGAACATCTCACTTTCAAATAACGACAGGGGTATTGATCCCATATCGACCGTGATCATAGCTTCTTTTGAACGTATCGACCGTTTATGGATCTCCCTTGCTATAAGCCCTTTGCCTGTCCCGTTTTCCCCTGTAATTAAAATATTCGCATCAGTATTTGAAACTTTCTCTACAATCTCCATGACCCGTTTCATAGAAGGACATTCGCCTATGATCTCCGGGAATTTCTGGTTTAGCTCCTCAACAAGATGATTCTGCCTTCCCCTGAGCTTTTGTATCTCCATATTGGACCTGCGAAGCTTCAGGCCTGCAAACAAGGTGGCAAGGAGTTTCTCGTTATCCCAGGGCTTCAGCACAAAATCAGAAGCCCCGTTTCGCATTGCCTTTACTGCCAGTTCAACATCCCCGTAGGCGGTCATCATGATCACACCCAGGGTCGGGTCAATCTTCAGGATCTCCTTTAACCAGTATAAGCCTTCGCTCCCTGTATTCAACCCGACTGTGAAGTTCATATCCAGAAGTACAAGGTCGAAAGAGCTGTTTTGTAAAGTGGTTGGGATTAATTCCGGATTCTTCAACCCTACAACAATGCTGAATTCATCTTCCAGGAACAGGGTAAGGGAATCCAGTATTTCGGTATTGTCTTCAACGATAAGCAGGTTTCCTTTTACAGCCATATGTAAAATAATTTGACACTAAGATACGTAAAGAGTGTCAAATATTTTTACACTACTGTAAAATATTTTTACACTACTGTATGATTTTTTTACACTTTAAAAACACAATATATATGTATTTATCTCATTTACTTGTATTTACATTTACGGTACAATTATTGCGGATAATTACAATTATAATAACAAGCTTTTCACTGCTAAAACCAGAATATCATGATCTCTGTCAACCTTGTATTGTTTATACTTGTTTGTTTCTCCATTTTACTCATAATCGGTGCAGGTTATCTCATTTTCACACAGGGCAGGAAAAACGCCGACAAATCAGATGTGAGGATGCTTACCGACATCCTTAGCCAGATCCATGACCGGAATATGGAGGAAAATGACTTGCTGAAATCGAACCTCAATATCCATACCGGGCAGAACAATCATGTGTTTAATGAAAGGAAAAATGCGATCCTCGCTTATTTTTCCAGTCTGAACACCTGGATGTGGGATGGGCTGAACGTATCTGTTCAGGATTACAATCATGTCAATTTCGAAGAACTCTCAAAACGTGTTACAAACATAAAGGAGTATTACAACCAGGCCAATATCACCTTTGCTGTCATGCAACTGACCATAGATTCCCAGCAACTCGTGAAACTTGGGTATGAAGCCATGATGGACACACTCAAACTGCATCATTTCGTTGAAAACACCATGAAGAACTACAAGAAAACTCTGTCATGGGAAAAGACGCTTCTCGATAAGATCACTTCCAAAGACTATGATTTCTTTAAACTCTCCCCCGACATGAAAAGCTTTTACGAACGCCAGGCGAGGGAGAATGAAGAAGAAAAGAGGAAAGTCCTTGAAGGATATAACGACCGGCACTGGGAGCTGTTCAAGCAGGCTATTGCCGACAGGAACCTGTTCAGGGATGTGGCAAAAGAAGAACTGGCGGAGCTTGAAAATGAAGTTTACAATAAGCACATTGAAAAAACCGACGATATAACCAACATTCTCAGCGGGGGGATATCCAAGGCCAAAAGCATTAAAGATCTTTCGGCCCGGCATGAATACGCCTATAACAGGGACACCGAAAATAAATTTTGATTTTTCCCCTTTTTCCATTACTTTTACCTGATGATGACAGCAAAATCAACATTAGGGATGGTTGTATTTTTATGTACGATCACCTGCAGCACCTTTGCGCAGAATCCGAAGAATAATCCGCCGGTCCATAATATACCTGCAGGTACGACAGTTGCAGACAGTGTTCATTCCGACTCTGCCTCCTGCGGGACTTTCGAGTATGGGGGGCAGGTTTACCATACCGTTGTGATCGGAACCCAGTGCTGGATGAAAGAAAACCTGAACCTTGGGAAATGGCTTGATCAAAGCCAGAACCAGACGCAAACGAAGAATGAGATTGTAGAGAAATACTGTTACGGTAACGATTTTGTAAATTGTGACCTCTGGGGAGGATTGTACCAATGGGAAGAATTGATGCATTATGAAACAACAGCAGGCGCCCAGGGAATATGCCCGGCCGGCTGGCATGTGCCCGACAGCAAGGACTGGAAAGCACTTATCAGGGTTCTCGGCGGGACCCAGGTGGCCGGGGGGAAATTAAAATCAACCGGAAACAGGGATTGGTGGGTCCCCAATGTCGGAGCCACAAACACAAGCCAGTTCACAGCCTTCCCTGGCGGTTACTTCGATTTCACGACACAGTCGTGGATCGATGTGCATAACGCAGGCTATTTCTGGTCTTCCGAGACTATCTCGAATTCAACAACCGTGGCTCTCCAGATGATCAGAAAGGGCACAGAAGCCGAATTATACGAGGAATACAATTCCAGTGCCCTGTCACTGCGATGTATAAAGGATTAGCTTCGGCATCAAAGAACAGCTGCGATCTGCAGCAAGGATGTCAAAATACAGGCTGGCACAATTTTTGACACCTTATTAGTACAATTTCAATTAGTAATTCCAATTAAATTTAACAGGATTATGAAAAACATCAGCAGATTATTGATCATTGCAGGTTTTACCCTGGCATTTAGCCAGTTTTCTTCAGCCCAGACAAAATGGAACGCCGATTATGCGCATTCCTCCATCAAATTCACAGCCACCCACCTGGTTATTTCAGAAGTGGAAGGCAGTTTTAAAACATTCAATGGCAGCATGGAAGCATCCAAAGCCGACTTTACAGATGCTAAAATTAATTTCACGGCCGACGTTTCAAGCATTAACACCGATAATGAAATGCGCGATAAACATCTGAAATCAGATGATTTCTTCAATGCTGAAAAGTACCCGAAGATTACGTTTAAAAGCATTGCCTTCAAAAAAATCAAGGATAACAAATACCAGCTGAAAGGGGAATTAACAATACGCGACATAACCAAACCTGTCACATTCGACGTAACATACGGCGGAACGGCCAAGGATCCCTGGGGCAACACGCATATCGCTTTTAAAGCAAGTACGACCATCAACCGTTTTGATTATAACCTCAAATGGAACACCCTGACCGAAGCCGGCGGTGCTGTTGTAGGCAAAGACGTTGAGATAAAAGTCAACCTCGAGTTTCTCCCGGAAAAGAAATAACAACATCTATCGTAAAATTAACTAAAAAATAACCCGATGACTTATATAACCATGCATACGAATTTCAAATTTTATCAGAAATCAATTCTTCTTTTGAGTCTCCTGGTCATGTTGAATTTCCTCGCGGGTTCAGCTGCCATTGCCCAGCAACCCTCAAGGACTCCCGAAGACCGTGCCAAACATCAGACAGAAATGATGAAAACAGATCTTAAATTAACTGCAGCACAGGAGCCGAAAGTCTACGCCATTAATCTTAAGTATACCGAAAAAATGCATGACTTAAGAGAAATTGAGGATACTGCTGTCAGGAGAAAGTCTTTCGAAACCATGAATAAGCAAATCGATTCTGAATTTAAAGGCATACTCACTGCTGAGCAGTTTAAGTCCTATCAAAAGATGATGGCCGACAGGCGAAGCCATATGCAACCGGGTCGACAGAAATAAAACAACCCTCCCCTGCCCGCTTCGCGGGCTCAGTCCTAAAACAAAAAAAGGATCTCAGGTAAACCTGGATCCTTTTTTTTGTTTTACGTCCTGGCACTTCGTGCCGGGAGCCTTGTCTTGTCGGGGTAGCAGGATTCGAACCTGCGACCCCCTGGTCCCAAACCAGGTGCGCTAGCCAGGCTGCGCTATACCCCGAGATTTGTTCTTTAATGCAGAGAAGGGTGTGTAAGCTTTGCTGAAGGTTTGATTATTTTCCCTTTCACTCCTTTTAAAAGCGGTGCAAAGATACGAACCGAAATCTGAATTATAAGCATAATCCAGCATTATTTTTGCTATCATCCGGCAAGCGCCGGAGAAACCGGGACAACTTATCATCTTTCCCTTTCCGGGAAAAGCAGTATAGACTGGTTTGTCCTGCAAAATGCAAATTAATTAGGAATCCGCCAATTTTTAAATTACTTTTATAGGTCATAAGGTGTTGAAATTCAAAAAAAAACATTCATGAGTACTACAAAACAAAGATCTGCAGGACCAGACCGCACCCAGTTTCCCATCGTGGGTATCGGCGCCTCTGCAGGCGGGCTCGAAGCATTGGAGTTGTTTTTCAGAAGCATGCCTAAAGACAGCGGTATGGCTTTCGTTGTCATCCAGCACCTCGATCCGACCCATACTGGTATTATGCCTGAATTATTGCAACGCATTACCCCGATGAAGGTATTCCAGGCAAGCGACGGGCTTAAAGTGAAACCCAATTATGTATACGTAATACCCCCGAATAAGAGCTTGTCGCTCCTGAACGGAGTGTTGAACCTGTTTGACCCGGTTGAATCCCGTGGTTTGCGTTTGCCGGTTGATATTTTCTTCAGGTCCCTGGCTGACGACAGGCAGGAAAAAGCAATCGGGATCATTCTTTCAGGCATGGGCTCCGATGGCAGTCTGGGGCTGAAGGCCATTAAAGAAAAAAACGGTATTGTGCTGATACAGGATCCTGTAACAGCAAAATTCGATGGCATGCCAAGAAGCGCAACCGAAGCGGTAATTGCCGATATCGTGGCGTCTGCCGAGGAATTGCCTTCCAGGCTGATCGCTTTCCTTAAGTTCGTCCCGATAGTTAAAACTGATCCCGATTTTGATACTAAAGACAAAAGCAATCTCGATAAGATCATCATCCTGATTCGCGAACAGTCGGGTCATGATTTTTCGCTGTATAAGAAAAACACTCTCTTCCGCCGTATCGAAAGGCGAAAAGGAGTCCACCAGATCGATAAAATAAGCAATTACGTTCGCTTTCTGCAGGAAAATCCCAAAGAGGTTGAGATTCTGTTTAAAGAATTGCTTATCGGCGTTACCAGCTTTTTCCGTGACAAGGCCGTATGGGAAATTCTTAAAGAAGATATTTTACCTGCGCTGATCGACGAATTACCCAACGGATATATTCTCCGTGCCTGGGCACCGGGCTGCTCAACAGGTGAAGAGGCCTATTCGCTGGCTATGGTTTTTAAAGAAGTGATGGAGAAATTCAGAAATCAAAAAAACTTAAGCCTGCAGATATTTGCCACCGATCTCGACCAGGATGCTATTGACGAGGCCCGTAAAGGTATTTTCTCCTCAAATATTTCTGCGGATGTAACGACTGAGAGGTTGAACAAGTTTTTTACTGCGGGACTGGACAACTACCGTCTGAATACAGAGATACGCGAGATGGTGGTGTTTGCATCCCAGAATGTGATCAAAGACCCGCCATTTACAAAGCTCAATATACTTACCTGCCGCAATATGCTCATCTATATGGAGCCCGAATTGCAAAAAAAAGTGATCGCCCTGTTTAATTACAGCCTTAAGCCCGGGGGGATTATGATCCTTGGCACGGCCGAAACCCTTGGACCCCGTTCCGAAGGGTTTGAAGATGTGGATGCCAAATTAAAGATCTTTAAACGCTCAGCCACATACAGGGCAACTGAACTTATTGATTTCCCCAGCTCCTTTTATCCTAAAAAAGCAGTAACACCTGATATGAAAATTTCTGTCAAACCTGTTGAAAATATCCAGGTCCTTACCGATCAGCTTTTGCTTCAGCGTTTTTCACCTGCCAGTGTTTTAGTCAACGTCACAGGCGACATAATCTACATGACAGGCCGCATAGGCAAGTACCTTGAACCAGTTGCAGGAAAAGCAAACTGGAATATTCACGCAATGTCGCGCCCGGGATTGAGGGAGGTATTGCCCGGGGCCCTGCGTAAAGCCATGCAGAGTTTTGACCCTGTGACCGTGCATAACATTATATTGAGTAACACTGCGGATAACCCGTTTATTGACATTACAGTTCAACGGATTGAAAACCCCGATTCCCTGAGAGGCATGGTTTTAATAATCTTTACCGACGTACCTGCAATACCTGAACCTGAGATAGTAAACCTGAAGTCAGGGAAACGAATGCCGGGTATCAAGTATAAGGAACTGGAGCTTGAACTGAAACGATGTTATGAAGATCTGCAAAGCACCCGAGAAGAAATGCAGACAACCCAGGAAGAACAAAAATCTACAAACGAGGAACTGCAATCTACAAACGAGGAACTGCAATCAACCAACGAGGAGCTTACCACTTCCAAGGAAGAGATGCAAAGCCTGAATGAAGAACTGCAAACATTGAATATAGAGTTGCAGAGCAAGGTAAGCGATTATATAAGGGCAAACGATGATATGAAAAACCTGCTCAACAGCATTGAGATAGCGACATTATTCCTCGACAAAGGACTGAATATCCGCAGGTTCACCGATCAGGTATGCAATATAATCAAACTGCGTAATACTGATATCGGCCGTCCATTCACCGACCTGGTTACCGACCTGGAGTATCCTGAAATTGAAAGCCATGCCCGCCAGGTACTTAAATCCCTGATCTCTGTTGAAACCGCGATTAAAACACACAACAACAGGTGGTTTAATGTACGGATCATGCCTTACCGCACCCTCGATGACCGCATCGACGGACTGGTTATTACATTCTCCGATATTACAACCAACAAGTTGGCAATAGAGGCTATGTCCATTTCGGAAACCCGGTACCGCCGCCTTTTTGAATCGGCAAAAGAAGGGATACTTATCCTCGATGCCGAAACCGGGAAGATTAAGGATGTGAATCCATATTTGGTTGAGCTGTTGAGTTACTCAAAAGAACAATTCCTTGAAAAAGCTATCTGGGAAATAGGATTTCTGAAAGATATTATCGCAAATAAAGATAAATTTTCGGAATTACAACAGAAAGAACATGTGCGGTATGAAAATCTGCCTCTTGAAACTGCCAGAGGACGGAAGATCAGCGTTGAATTTATCAGCAATGTGTATTTAATTGCAAACATTAAAGTGATTCAATGCTTTATACGTGAATCACATGCGGCAAGATAACTGAAAAATCCTTATGCTTCATACCATGAAAAAAGGGAGAAGACCAGAAGACGAAATCCTGAAACAGAAAGCAGAAGCCTTGCTGAAAAAGAAGTCCGCAAAAACAATTCCAAAGCTTTCTGAAGTCGACACCCTGGAACTTGTTCACAAGCTTGAAGTTCACCAGATAGAGCTGGAATTGCAGAATGAGGAACTCAGGCTTGCAAAAGACCAGGCCAGAATTGCAGCTGACAATTATATAGAATTATACGATTTTGCGCCCTCAGGCTATTTTACCCTTTCAAGGAAAGGCGAGATAATGGAGCTAAACCTTCAGGCTGCGCGAATGCTGGGCAAGGCAAGGGAGCAGTTAAAGCATCACGGGTTTGCCTTTTTCGTGGCCGAAAATGCCAAAAATGCCTTCAATCTGTATCTTGGAAAAGTGTTTCTGAGCAATACACTGGAATCATGTGAAATAATGATGGTCCCTGGAAACAATCTGCCGGTTTATCTCCATCTTTCAAGCCTCGCTGATAAAAACGGAGAGAAATGCAGGGTGACAGTCGTAGATATAACTGAACGCAAACAGGCAGAGGAAGCTTATTTAGAAAGTGAAATCCGTTACCATCAGCTTATAGAGCAGGTCAGGGATATTATTTTCACGCTTTCACTAAAGGGTTTGTTTAGTTCATTGAACCGTGAATTCGAACTAAAAACCGGCTGGACTGTAAAAGAATGGATAGGAAAACCATTTTCCGACATCATTCATCCGGAAGAGGTTACTTTGGCCATGGAGCGTTTTTCGGGGATCATACAAGGCTTCACATCAAATGCCATCTCGCTCCGCATAAAAACAAAATCTGGGGGCTACATTCCCTTCGAGATCATGGGATCCCGTCAGATTAAAAACGAGACCACCATTGGCCTTTTAGGCGTAGGCCGTGATATCACGGAACGAAGGCTTGCAGAACAGGAATTAATCATCGCCAAACAAAAAGCCGAAGAAAGCGACAGGCTGAAGTCGGCTTTCCTAGCCAACGTAAGCCATGAGATCAGGACGCCCATGAATGGCATCCTGGGATTTGCAGATTTACTTAAGGAGCCCGGAGTGAATCAAAATGAACAGGAAAAGTATATAGGCATCATCCAAAAAAGCGGAACCCGTTTGCTGGGTATTATCAATGATGTTGTTGATATTTCGAGAATAGAAGCAGGTTTGGTCACCTGCACGATTTCAGAGGTGAATGTCAACGAGAAAATGGAATTCATCTATAATTTTTTCAGTCCCCAGATTGAGCATAAAGGCATAGGTTTTTCCTGTAAGAACGATCTTCCGCCAGCAGAGGCGATCATTAAAACCGACGGCGAAAAAATCAATGCAATCCTTACAAACCTTGTTTACAATTCGATTAAATTCACCCGTGCAGGTTCCATTGAATTCGGATACAAAAGAGAAGATGCATTCCTGGAGTTTTATGTTAAAGATACCGGGATAGGCATCAGCGAGGCGCATAAGAAAATCATTTTTGAACGCTTCATGCAGGGAGGTAAACTCATTACCAAAAATTTTGAAGGCACAGGCCTGGGATTATCCATCTCGAAAGCCTATGTTGAAATCCTGGGCGGAAAAATCAGGGTGGAAAGCGAAGAAGGAGAAGGCGCTGCATTTTATTTCACCATTCCTTACATTCCCGTTCAGGAAAAGAGCAGGAACCAAATAATTCCCGTGCCGGCTGAAGGATGGACAAACCTGGTTAAAGATCTTAAGATCCTGATTGCCGATGACGATGAAACCTCTCAATTTTATATCAAAGCTATTACAAGGCAATTCTCCGGCATAGTCTTACAGGCAAAAACAGGAAGTGAAGCAGTGCGTTTATGCCAGGAAAACCTGGATATTGATCTTGTATTTATGGATATCAGGATGCCCAATATGGATGGTTATATCGCCACCAGGCAAATCCGCAAGTTCAATAAAAAGGCAGTCATCATTGCTCAAACAGCCTATGCCCTTAGTGGTGACAGGGAAAAAGCAATGGAAGCAGGTTGCAACGCTTATATCGCGAAACCAATTAACAAGAACGACTTTCTGAATTTAATCCATCAGCATTTTTTATAAACGAAGACCTGAGGGTTTATGGAAAAAAAACCAAACCTCTTAATCGTCGACGATGATTTAGAGCTTCTACACTACATAAAAACCATTCTTGGCGGGATGAACCTTAACCTTATCCAGGCTTCGTCGGGCCGTGAAGCCCTGGAAAAGATCAGGGGAAAGGAGATAGCGCTTGCCGTGATAGACGTGAGAATGCCTGTTATGGATGGATTTGCCCTGGCAAAAGCAATAGGGAATGAAAGGCCTGGTGAAATGATACCGATAATCTTTCTGACAGGTGATTTATATATCGAATCAAATGTATATAAGGGCTATTCATCAGGAGCGGTTGACTATATATTCAAGCCGGTTGACAATGAGATCTTCAGAAGCAAAATCAGGGTATTTCTTGAGCTTTACAGCCAGAAACAAAAAATCATTGCTAATGCTGAAAAACTGAAACAAACTGCTCAAAAACTCATCAGGCTTAATACATCACTGCAAGCCAGCAAAGAAAAATACAGGAGTTATGTCGACAGCGCTCCCGACGGAGTTTTTATTACAGATAACAAAGGAAAGTATCTTGAAGTGAACGAGGCTGCATGCGCAATAACCGGGTATTCAAAAGATGAGTTGTTGACCATGTCCATTTCGGATCTGCTTGGCGAAGAATCGCTTGAAAACAGCCTTGAACATTTCAGAAAGGTAAAAAAAAGCGGAATCGCAAAAGCTGATTTGCAGTTCAAACATAAAAACGGGTATTTACGCTGGTGGACAGTAGAAGCTGTTAAACTCTCAGATAAAAGGTTTCTTGGTTTTACCAAGGACATCACGCAGCGCGTTGAACTGGAATGTTCCTTAAAAACCCAGCAAATTGAGCTGGCAATGCAGAACGAAGAACTTAGCGAGGCTCTTACCAAAGCTGAAGTCGCTACAAGGAAATATTCCGAGCTTTATGATTTTGCCCCATCTGGTTATTTTACACTTTCACAGGAACTAACAATTCTGGAACTAAACCATAGCGGAGCCAGAATACTTGGCAAGGGGCGTGCTGAATTGGTTGGCAGTTGGTTCGGGTCTTTCGTATCGGTAAATTCCATGCCCGCATTCAATTCTTTTTTACTTACCGTTTTTAATAAGAAGACCAAAGAAACCTGTGAATTAATGCTTGAAACAGGCAGCAGCAATCCAACATACGTATACATTGAATGTATTTCGGTCAATAACGGGAAGCAATGCCTGATGAATGTTGCTGATATTACAATGCGTGTTCAGACTGAAAAATTATTAAAGTTCAGCGAGGACAAGTACAAAACATTAATAAATGCTTCCCCTGATGGTATTCTTATAACTGATCTCGATGGAATGATCATGGAGGTTTCCGATATCGGCCTTGAGTTAATCGGGGCCGATACAAAAGACGAGCTGGTAGGCACAGATATTTACAGGTTCCTGCCGACGGACGAAAAAAACGTAATTAAAGAAATTATTGACAGGACTATGAACGAAGGCCTGGTCCAGAATATCGAGCTGAAGATCAGGAAGAAAAACCAATCTTTATTTGCCAGCGAGATCAGTGCCACATTGATACAAGGCCCCAAAGGAGCACCTGTATCCTTCATGTTCATCATACGCGATATTTCCCAACGAAAGAAAATGGAGGCAAAACAGATCCATGCCGACCGGATGGCCAACCTCGGTGAGATGGCTTCAGGTATAGCACATGAGATCAACCAGCCGCTAAATATAATCTCCATGGTGATGGATAAGATACTGTTTGAATCAGCCAAAACTGAATCAATCACCTATGACTTCCTTAAAAACAAATCAGATAAAATATTCGAAAACATAATCAGGATAAAGAATATCATAGACCATGTAAGGGCATTCTCGAGAAACCACGATGATTATGTTCTGATAGGATTCGATATTAACTCCAGCATTGAAAATGCGGTCTCAATGATGGTGGAGCAGTTTAAGCATCTCGGGATCAAGCTGAACCTTCATCTCGGGAAAGATCTTCCCCAGATATTCGGGAATACCCTGAAATTTGAACAGGTTATCGTTAACCTCCTGGTAAATGCCAAAGATGCAGTGATTGAAAAGAAGAACAAGAAGGATGAAAATCTTAAAATGGCCATTGCCATAAGATCCTATGAAGAAGACCGGTTTCTTATTGTTGAGGTTACCGACAACGGTATCGGCATCATGAATGAAGATATCGATAACCTGATACTTCCTTTTTATACTACGAAAGATGAAGGAAAAGGAACCGGGTTAGGCTTATCTATTTGCTATCAGATCATTAAGGACATGGGTGGAACCATTGATATAAGCAGTGACAAATTGAACGGAACAAAAATCAATTTGATTTTGAATATTCAAAGTAAAAATTAAAATGGCAGTTCAAGATAAGATAAAGCTCCTGATCCTGGATGATGAAAAGCAATTCACCGAAGAACTGAGCGGTTTTTTCCAGGGTTCCGAATACGAGTCATTTGAGGCGAATACAGTTGAAGAAGGTAAAAAAATATTAAGCAATCACAACATTGATCTCCTTATCCTTGATGTACGCCTGCCCGGTGTAAACGGCCTGGATATATTGAAAGAGGTAAAAGTTCAATACCCGGCTATGGAGGTCATTGTAATTTCAGCTCATGGTGATATGGATACGGTGATCAAAGCCATGCGTTTGGGCGCTTTTGATTATTTGCGTAAACCATTCCGTTATATCGACATACAGATTGCCATTGAAAGAACCCAGAAATACCTTCAGATGCAGAGAAGGCTGAAGCAAATGGAGGAAAGGAATTCCCTGATCTCGAAAAACCTGGAAGAACGCATTGACAGGCAATTTATAGGGGTTAGCCCTAAAATCCTGGATGTTTTTGAACAAGCTATCATAGCTGCAAATTATCCCGAGGCCAATGTGCTTATCACAGGAGAAAGCGGAACCGGCAAGGAGAATATTGCCAGGATCATCCATTTTTCAAGTAACCGCAAAGATCATATTTTCTGTGCCGTCAACAGCAGCGCAATTACTGAAACTTTGCTGGAAAGTGAATTCTTCGGACATAAGAAAGGTTCTTTTACAGGCGCCATTACCGATAAAATGGGGTTCTTCGAAGTTTGTAACAGAGGGACCCTTTTCCTTGATGAAATTGCCGATATGCCTTTGAATCTCCAGGCAAAGATACTGCGTGCCACAGAAGAAAAAGTGATAACCCGCGTTGGCGACACAAACCAGATCCATACCGACTTCAGGATCATCTCTGCTACAAATCATGACATTGAAAAACGGGTTGATAAGAAAGGGTTCCGGCTCGACTTGTTTCACCGGCTCAATACCCTGCAGATACACATCCCTCCTCTAAGGGAAAGGCCCGAAGATATAAAACCTTTGTTGCTGCATTTCGTCGATTCTTTTTCCACAAGGTTTAACAGGCCGAACCTGAATGTTTCCAGGGATGTTTTTAAGGCATTATTGAAATATGACTTTCCTGGGAATGTGAGGGAACTGAGAAATATGACCGAAAGAGCCATCATCCTTTGCAAGGGGAACCAGCTTGGCATTAATGATTTCCCGGTAATGCTTCCGAAAAATTCTCCTTCGCCTGACAATGATGAGTCGGTCAATATAAAAGATCATGAAATCGATCTGATAAAGAAAGCCCTTAAACGCTCAGGTTATAATCAGCAGGCGGCAGCCGATTCTCTAGGCATACACAGGGATGCGCTCAGCCGGAAATTGAAGAAATTCAATATCAGCTTAATCGCAGTAGAAGAATAACGCGTTTTCGCGTGATTACGCGATATTTTGATCAGAATGGCTCCGGGAGCTGTACTAATTCAGAAAAAATATTTCCCCGAGAAAATAATTTGATTTTTTTGAATCAGATGCTCAGGCAATTAGCTGCTTGTGGCAAGCTATTTTTAATTCCCCTTGTATTTCTGGCCTCTCCTTTGCATAGTCTTATTGCATAAGAGGTAAACCGTCCCTCATGTAAAGCACGGTAAACATTAACAAAAATAGGAGATTAAACAAATGGCAGTAGAAAAAACCATCGGTTCATCCAGCCTCGTTGAGGTGATCGACCGTATCCTCGACAAGGGTGTCGTTGTAGATGCATGGGTAAGAGTTTCTTTGGTTGGTATCGAGCTGCTTGCTATTGAAGCAAGGGTAGTCGTTGCCTCTGTTGAAACATACCTCAAGTATGCAGAAGCAATCGGATTAACAGCAAAAGCTGCATAAGCTGGCTGTTAAGTATTATTCTTGCTAAAACATCCTTGCAGCTTACAAGTCTGAAAGCATGGTTTACCAAGATTTTTTTTCTCCATCATTCAATTTTTCTCCCACCCGAAATCAAAACAAAACCCCAGATATGAGTGCCCGGCCTGACTTAAACCTGGATGCATTTTTCGAAAATATAATAACATCCTATGAATCCCGGATTCAAAAAATTCAAACTGCCTTCCAGTCATCAGAAAATATTACAGAATCTTCCCATTCATTGTTTGATAATGTTCATCATTCTTTGAACGATCTTAAAAAGGAAAGGGATATCCTGAATTCAAGGCTTTGCGAAACCCTTGCAAAGAATGGTTCGTTGCGCAAAAAAGATTACAACACCATGATGTCGGGCATTCTCACAGCACTTGATGAAAAAGAAAAGGAAGCAGAAAGCCAGTTTTTAACATTTATTGAAGATCAGAAAGAGACTGCCCAGTCTCTGAAGAACAGCCTGCTCAACATCAGGGATATCAGGACGGAGGATGCCGGTGAAAAAATTTCCATTATTAAAGAACGGCTTGCAGAGGTTTCAAAGCTGCAGGAAATAAGGAAAGAAACGGTAATCAGGACATTCCTTGATTTCCAGCAAATGCACAACAGGATGAAAGAATGCCTGGAGCAGTTGCTTGAAAAAGGGGACCACCTGATGATTCAGGACATAAAAAAAGTTAAAGCTCAGATCATCAAAGACATCAATTAGTACAGATCAAGAAAAATTCATAAACATAGGAGACAACAACATGGGACTAGGATCAGAAATGAAGAATTTGAGCGAAGAATTGCTTGCTTCGTTCAAACAACGTATTAAGGACAATGAAGAACTTGTAAATGAAGTTCAGAGTACCCTCGACCATTTCCGAAGTGACCACATGGAAATGGCTTCCGTATTAAATGCAAATGCCAACGCATTGAGAAAAGGCCTTGCCAAAGGCGAGAAAGACCGATTAAATACATATAAGGATCTGATGAGCGGAATTCACCGCACTATATCTTCCATACAGAAAGAGGTGACAGGGATCCAGACATCCACATTCAAAATGGTCAATGAATTTTCGGCCGACAGGGCACAAATGGCCAGGGAACTGAATAAATTCTTCAGCAAGGGAAAGGCTGACCGAAAGCAAAACGAAAAAACAAGGATGAATGAGTTCGATGCCCTCATGGATAATATCAACGATGATATTAAAAACATCAACGCTGAAGTTGCCGGCATTTTCAAGAATACGAACGACATGCTCGACAGGTTTGAGAAGGAACATACCGACATGGCAGATGATCTCAGGGCGGAGCTTGGTAAAAATCTTGCCGAACGCGTTGAATACACCCGCACATTACTTAAAGGTTTTCAGAAAAGATTATCCGAAATCAGCAAAGAAAACCAGAAAATGGCCCACAAGCTCAGGAAAGACCTTGACAATGGTGAAACAGAAAGGCTCAGTGATTATAACAGCCTGATGAAAGGGATACATCTTGCAATAAAAAGCATTAGCAGCGAAGTAAAGGGTGTTAAGCACTCAACTTCCTCTATGCTTGATGATCTTCTGCAGAACCGTGTCGACGCTGCTGCTGAATGGGGCAAGATGCAGAAAGCCATGGCCCAGATAAGGAAAAAAGGCCCGGAGGCTGCGCCAAAGGAAGTCATTAAAAAAGTTGAGAAGAACGTCGCAAAGAAAGAACCAAAGATCAAAGCCGAAAAAAAAATCAAGGCTGAAGTGATCAGGGAAACACATGTAAAACCTGTTAAACCAGAACCTGTCAAACCAGTTAAAGCAGAATCGGTTAAGGCAGAACAACCCGAGATTCCCGCTCCACCTGAACCAAAAACACTTGAGGAAAGAGTTCTGCTTTATATAAACAAACATCCCAAAGGAGTTAAAATTTCGGAAATGGAGATTCCCCTTGGACAATCGAGGATGAGGATAGGATTTATCGCGAAAGCTTTACTTGACCAGGGAAAGGTTCTTAAGCTTGACAATATCTATTACCCGATACCTAAAACCGCAAAATAAGGAACAGGAACATTAATACCATGAATCATGGCAGCAAAAGTGAAGTGTGCGTTTTGCAACGGAACGGGAAAAGATCCCTTCGACTTACTCTCCCCCATAGCACATTGCCTGGTATGCACCGGCACCGGGCTGGTTGAAGTGGCAGAGCCCATGAAGAAATGTATTTTTTGTTCAGGAACAGGCAGGAACCCTCTTGGCGCGAGGGTTCCCTGCATAGTTTGCGGAGGCAGGGGCAGCTTCCATGCTGAGAGTTTAAAACCATGCACCACCTGCAAGGGAACGGGAAGATCCTCAGACGGTTTACCCTGTACCCGATGCGGCGGCAAGGGGCTCCAGGGGAACTGACCAACCTGGCAGTTAAACAACAATAGGCAGCCAAGATGGAGAACCCTGGGAGTATGATCATGAAAAGCCTGATGAAAAGACAGGATGCATTAATCAGGTCTGAAGCCAGAAGGGAAGCTTTCTTAGTTAAGCAAAAAGAAATAAGAAAGGACATTGAAGAAGCAAGAGCTATCTGGAAGCAAACCCTTGAAAAACTCCCTGCCCAGGAATTCAAATGGTAAATCGGCAATGGCCGGCAATATTACCAGCAATTAAACATTCAATTTAAATTCCAATGAGCGACACAAATGAAATGAACACCGTGCTGGAACTGAAGCCGATGTCAAATTTTGTAGAAACCGATTATATCAGGGACATTACAAATCGTGGCCTGACGTATGTAAAAGCAGGTTTTCCGGTGCATTTCAGGGGCCCTTCGGGAACCGGCAAGACAACTGTTGCCATGCATCTTGCAAGCAAGATCGGAAGACCTGTGGTGATCATTCACGGAGATGCCGAATATAAAACTTCAGATCTGATCGGCAGTGAGCAGGGTTATAAATACAAAAAGCTGGACGATAAATTCATTCATTCAGTGCATAAATATGAGGAAGACATGAGCAAGCAATGGGTGAACAACCGTTTGACCATTGCCGTTAAAAACGGATTTACCCTGATCTACGATGAATTTACACGCTCACGCCCTGAAGCCAATAACATACTGCTGCCCATTCTGCAGGAGAGAATGCTGAGTACATCGGCTGCCAAGGAGGAAGATTATTACATGAAAGTACATCCTGAGTTCCGTGCTATATTCACTTCAAATCCCGAAGAATATGCCGGTGTTAACCGCACCCAGGATGCACTTCGTGACCGTATGGTAACCATGGACCTCGACCATTTCGACTATGAAACCGAACTGAAAATCACCAGGGCAAAATCGGACCTTTCCCTCAAAGACACTGAGATTATCGTGAAAATCGTAAGGGGGCTGCGTGAATCGGGTAAAACTGAATTTGACCCCACTATCCGCGGTTCCATTATGATTGCAAAAACACTGGCAACCTTAAAAACCACACCGTCGAAATCCAGAGATATCTTCCGTAAAATATGCCAGGACATACTCACTTCCGAAACAAGCCGTATTGGATCAAAGACAAACCAGGAGAAAGTAAAAACCATTGTGGACGAACTTATCGAGCAGTATCTGCGGTAAGTCCCAGACAATTATAATTAAAAAGAAACCAGCAATATGCCAATTTCAAGCGGAATAAAAGGACTTCAAAGCATCAAAAGCATGCAGAGTGTCGTCAAATCGGGGATCCCCAACAAGGAGGATTCCGATTTTATAAAATTGTATATGCTCGAAAAAGAAAGATCACGATTGAAGAGCGAAGAAATAAGGATCATTCAGAGGCTTGAGATAATCCAGAACAGGCTTAAGGAGATTCAGGTATACTATGATGAAAAAGCAGGAGAAATGCACCATACGCCTGCCGAGAAAGCTAAAAAGCCTGGAAAGACCGATAAAAAAGAATGGAAGACGATGTCAATCGATTACTAAATAAACTGTACAATGGCTGAAATGACTCATTCGGTGCAAGCGACCAACCTTGCAGATATCCTGGAAAGGGTACTCGATAAAGGGATCGTTATAGCAGGTGATATCAAAATCCAGATTGCCGATATCGATCTTTTAACAATTAAGATCAGGTTACTGGTAGCTTCTGTGGATAAGGCCATGGAAATGGGTATCAACTGGTGGCAGGAAGACACCTATCTTTCGACAAAGGCCAGGGAGAAGGAGCTGATGCAACAGCAGGAAGCACTCGAAACCCGGCTGCAAAACCTTGAGGCAATAAGCAACCCAATTTAACGAAGTGAATTTAAAAACATATTAAGATGGAAAAAGATAAGAATAAAGAGAAAAAAGAAGAGGCCGAAATGGATCTTTTCGGACTTGGCGGTCTGTTCAAAGGCATAGAAAAATTGGTTGACCTTGCCGGGAAACTCGATGAAAAAGGCGGGATAAATAAGGAGGGTGAGATCAATTTTGATCATATCAGGAAAGGGATGAAAGGTGTTTATGGTTTTACCGTCAACACGATAGGCGGAGGGATTCCAAAAGTGGAGACATTCGGGAACATAAAGAAGACCCCCGAAGGGCCTAAAGTTGATGAAGAGCGGGAACCGATAACCGACGTCTTTGATGAGAAGAATGAGGTTGTTATCATCGCTGAAATGCCCGGGATCGAGGAAAATGACATTAAAATCGACCTGAAGGGTGATATCCTTGAAATTTCGGCCCTCGGTAAAAGCAGGACTTACCGTAAGGAACTGCTGCTTCCTGTAAAAGTCATTAAGAAAAACCTGCGTCACAAGTTCACTAACGGGATCCTGGAGATCAAGATAAAAAAATAAATTATGGCACTGGTTGGTTTGAAAAACAACGACCTTAAACTCATTATTTTCGGCGGAAAAGGCGGCGTTGGAAAAACCTGTTGTGCCATTGCCACTGCCCTGGCTTTGTCTGAAAATTTCAAAACCCTTTTGATCTCCACCGATCCGGCCCACTCCCTTGCTGACTGCCTTGAGCAACAGATTGGTTTTAAAGTAACGAAAGTCAATGGTATCTCAAACCTTTCGGCCATCGAAGTGATCGCTGACGAGGCATTATCAAGGTTTCTCGCTGAAAGGCAGACACAGCTAAAAAAGCTTTTCGAGACCTCTACAAATCTTGACAACGAGGATATCGACGAAATGTTGAGCTTGTCGATACCGGGAATAGATGAAGTAATGAGCTTTAAAACCATTATTGATTTCATTGAAAAAGGAGAGTTTGATAAATATATTGTGGATACGGCGCCAACCGGTCATACACTCAGGCTTATATCATCTCCCAAATTATTTGATGAATGGATTAAAGTTGCCGCCAGGATGAGGTGGAAATACAGGTATATGATAACCACTTTTTCAGGCACCTATCAGAATGACGAGGTGGATGATTTTTTGCTGGGCCTGAAAAAGATGGTCAAACGGATTGAGCAAATGTTGCATGACTATTATAAATGCGAGTTCATCCCGGTATGTATCCCTGAAGCGATGGCTATCCTGGAAACCGGCAGGCTGATGGAAGATCTTTCTACATCCGGGATTGTTTCCCGTCAGATCATTGTGAATAATGTAATCACTGCTGATGGATGTGATTTTCTGGTAAAAAAGAGAGCCGCTCAACTGTCCTATCTGGAAGAAATAAGCAGGAAATACAGCAATTTGAATATGGTTGAAGTTCCAATGTTTAACAAAGAGGTTAAGGGGCTGGAGTCTCTGCATAAATTAAAATCTTTTCTTTTAAGCGAATAACGACAAGCCAAATACTTACAATCAAATTGTCACTCAACGAAGAAACCCAAAGATATAATTAAAATGAAAGACAAAATAGTATTGCGGGTGAAGGAAGCCCTGGTAAAGGATGTTGGAAGGGCAATCGCAAGGATAGATCCCCAGGAAATGAAATCGATGGGGCTGGAAAGCGGCGAAGTGATTATGATCGAGGGAAAACGTGCAACACCTGTTAAAATTATGCCTTGTTATCCGGAAGACAGGGATAAAAGTATTATTCAGATTGACGGCATCAGCAGGGAGAATGCACAGGCCGGGCTTGACGAAAAAGTAACTGTAGCCAGGACCATCTGTCGTCAGGCTGTAAAAATAAAACTCAAGCCAGAATCAAAATCCGGTTCTCCGTTCAAAACCGATGATGCTAAATATATTGGGTCCCTCATCAATGGCCTGCCTGTTGTAAAAGGAGATAAAGTGAAAGCCACGCTTTTTGGCTCACGTTCAGTTGATTATACTGTTACAGGTGTCAGTCCTGAAGGGGTAGTGCTGATACACCCTAACACCAGTTTCCAGCTTGAATTAACAAAACAGGAAGGAGAACGCAAGAGCAAGGTTTCCTATGAAGACATAGGAGGACTTGGGAACCAGGTTCAACGCATCAGGGAGATGATTGAACTCCCCCTGAAGTACCCTGAGATTTTCGACAGGCTGGGAGTACAACCTCCCAAGGGTGTTTTCCTATATGGCCCTCCGGGCACCGGAAAGACCTTAATCGTAAGGGCAGTTGCTCATGAAACGGATGCATATTTCATTAATATATCAGGTCCAGAGATCATGGGGAAATTTTATGGTGAGAGCGAAGGGCGGATACGAAAGCTGTTTGAGGAAGCCCAGGCTCATGCACCTTCAATAATATTCATCGATGAAATTGATGCCATTGCCCCCAAGAGGGAGGATATGGGCGGGGAGAAACAGGTTGAGAAACGTGTGGTTGCACAGCTGTTGTCATTAATGGACGGTCTTGAATCCAGAGGTAAAGTCATAGTGATCGGCGCAACCAACATTCCTAATTCCATTGATCCTGCCCTTAGAAGGCCGGGAAGATTCGACAGGGAAATTTCTATTTCCATTCCCGATAAAAAGGGCAGACTGGAAATCCTTCATATCCATACAAGGGGTATTCCTATGGCTTTGGATGCGGATATGGAAAAACTGGCCGAAATCACCCACGGTTTTGTAGGGGCCGATCTTGAGGCATTGGCCCGTGAAGCCGCAATGACCGCCTTAAGGAAAATCCTTCCCCGGATAGATTTTGAAATGTCTGAAATCCCCTATGAGCTCCTGATGTCGCTGGAAGTGACCATGGATAATTTCCTGGATGCTATGAAAGAGGTTGAGCCTTCAGCTATCAGGGAAGTATTTGTAGAAGTGCCTGATGTTAAATGGGATGACGTTGGCGGACTAGATGAGATCAAGGAAGCTTTGATGGAAACAGTTGAATGGCCGCTTAAATATGCTGAATTGTTTAAAAAAGCCGACACCAAACCTCCTAAAGGTATTATTCTTCACGGAAAACCAGGGACAGGGAAAACATACCTGGCCAAAGCCCTTGCAAGCGAGAGCGGAGTGAATTTCATATCGGTAAAGGGCCCGCAAATTTTAAGCCGCTATATCGGGGAGTCAGAAAAAGGAGTAAGGGAATTATTCAGAATGGCTAAGCAGGCTTCACCCTGTATACTCTTCCTTGACGAAATAGATAGCCTTACTCCCAGGCGTAGTAATGATAGCTCCGGCTCAGGTGTGATCGAGAGGGTGATAGGCCAGTTCCTCACGGAAATGGACGGAATTGAGGATCTGAAAGGCGTGATTGTTCTGGCTGCTACAAACCGTATCGATTTAATTGACCCCGCTTTATTGAGGAGTGGCCGTTTCGACCTGATATTTGAATTACCCCTGCCCGATTGTAAAACGAGAGAGAAAATATTCGGCATCCACACCCGTAATAAACCTATCGGTAAAAAAACGAACCTGAACAAACTTGCTTTGAAAACTGAAGGTCTCACAGGTTCCGACATAGAGTTTATTTGCCGTAAGGCAGCTATGCTTGCCATCCGCGAATTGATTGAAAGGAAAAGAAATAAATCCGATGAGGTTACGGGTGAAATTTTCATTCTGGAATCTCATTTTCAAGAAGCTATTGAATTAGTATTAAAGCAAAACGCAACTAAAAAATAAAAAAAATCCCTTCACCATAAACCTAAAGAATATGCCGGCAAAAGGAATTTATCTTTATGGAATTGTTCCGAATTTCTACGGGACAACGCAATTTCAATCAATTGAAAATTCAGGTGTTTACGCGATAACCTTTCAGAAAATCTCCGCTATTGTTTCTGACAGGGAGAATGCATGCATCGATTATCTGGACAGGGAGACTCTGGGATATATGCTGGTCCACCATCAGAAAACAATTGAAGAACTCCAGAATCAAGGTTTCAGAATGATCATCCCCATGCGTCTTGGAACGATAGTAAGATCAAAAGAAGAGGTTATTAAAATACTTTCCAATGGATATGACCTTATCATTGACATTCTTAAGAAAATCGAATACCTGACAGAGATTGACCTGGTGGTTAACTGGGCTGATTTTACAACAGTGTTAAAATCAATTGCAGAGCTTCCGGATGTTCAGGAAATGAAAACGGAGATGATAAAAAACAATGGTATCATCCAAAAAGTCGATCAGTGTAAAATGGGAATGTATATAAAGGAACTCCTGGTTAGTAAAAACAAAGCGGTCGAATTAACAATTCTGGATGCATTATCCCCATTTGGCCTCGATATTATAATGCATGAGGTGATGAATGATGAGATGGTTACTAACTCTGCATTTCTGATCAACAGGGCTAAACAGGACAAGTTTGAAGATGTCATTGAAGAGCTTGATAAAAAATATAATGGTGCTTTGAATTTCAAATTAGTAGGGCCTTTGCCGTACTATAGTTTCTATACGCTTGAAGTCCGGGAAATGGACCCGGAAAATGTTGTCCAGGCAACTAAAGAGCTTGGGCTTAGCGGCGAAACTTCAGAATCCGAAATTAAAAAAGCATACCTGGGGAAAGCCAAATTATTTCATCCCGATGCCCATCTTGACAACGGAGATGATGAAAGTTTTCAAAGAATCAATAAGGCCTATCATACATTACTTGACTATTCTGCAGCTGTCAGGCAATCATCGAAACAGGAAATGATCTCTTTAACCAAAGAAAATGTACTGGATAATCTCATCCTGGTAAAAATAAAGGAGTAGTATGCAGCGCGACGGAAAATACATTTATTGCATTATCGCATCAAATTACGACGTCAACCTGGGGCCTATCGGAGTTGGCGGACGCGGCGACCTGGTTTCCACGATTGGTTTCGATGGCCTTTGCATGGTGGTTAGCGATCACCCCCTAAGCAGGTTCGTTGTAAATCCTGAGAACATGCTGGCACACCAGAAAGTAATTGAAGAGGTCATGAAGGAATTCAACAGTATACTTCCTATACGGTTTGGCACTATCGCTGCAACTCCAGATGAAATAAGGAACCTTTTGAACCGAAGATACAGTGAGTTTATGGAATTGTTAAGGCAGTTTGAAAATAAGGTAGAGCTCAATGTCAGGGGGAACTGGAAAAACATGGGTGTTATATACAAAGAGATTGACAATGAATATGCCGAGCTGCAAAAGATCAGGATTGAAATCCAAAACCTGAAGGACCCGGAAAAAAGAGATATAAAGATTGCTGAAGCGGGAACATTGGTCGAGCATGCTTTAATACAGAAAAAAGAGAAGGAAACTGAAAAGATCATTGATGCATTCCGCAAATCGGTATTCGATTACAAACAAAATAAAATGAGCGGGGATTCCATGTTTATGAACACGGCTTTCCTCATAAACAGCGGAAGGGAGATTGAATTCGATAACATTATGGCCGACCTTGGAAATAAGAACCAGGGCCGAAGCGACTTTGTATACACTGCCCCGCTGCCTATCTTTAATTTTATCGATCTTAAAATTTTTCCTGAAAAATGGGAAATGTAAACTAAATGCTGAAATACACGCTATGAATAACGAACAGGAAACACCGAAAGAAGGAAAATATATTTACGGGATCATAAGGCATAACGGCCCTGTTGAATTTGGCCCGATCGGGATTGGCAAACGATCAGACCTGGTCTACGGAATCAATTATAATGATATCAGTGCTATAGTAAGTAATTCCCCGATCATCCAATATGAAGCAAGGAGAGTGAACATGACTACTCATGAAAAAGTCCTTGAGGATGTCATGCAAAAGTTCACCGTTCTTCCTGTTCGTTTTTCAACGATCTCCGAACATAACGATGATGCTGGTATCATAAGGATTCTTGAAAACGATTATGAAAAATTCAGTGATCTTCTACATAAAATGGAGGGTAAGAAAGAGCTGGGGCTTAAAGTACTTGCTCATGAGGCACAGATGTACGAAACTATTGTTGAGAAATACGAAAGTATAAGGATCATGAGGGGCAAATTAATGAATCTGCCTGCCGACAAAACCCATTACCAGAGAATGAAAATCGGGGAAATGGTGGCTGAAGCTCTTAAAAAGGAGACGGAAACATATAAAAACATCATATACTCAGTACTGGATCCGCTTGCTGAAGATGTGAAAGTAAACGATAACTACGGAGAAATGATGATTCTCAATGCCGCCTTCCTAATTAAAAATTCCAAAGAACCTGAATTCGACATAGCAGTAAATGAACTTGATGAGAAATACGGGACTTTAATGACCTTCAAATACGTAGGCACATTGCCTCCTTACAATTTTGTTAACCTGGTAATTAAAACGAAAGGAATTTAGTATGTTTTTAATTGATGATATTCTTCTTGCACCATTAAAAGGCGTGATTTTTATAGGGAACAAGATCAATGAGATAATGGATCATGAAATGTCTGATGAAGGCGCCATCAAAGAACGCCTTATGGCATTGCAGCTGAAGTTTGAGCTTGATGAAATTGATATAGATGAATACGACAGAATGGAAGATGAATTGCTTGGTTTACTTGCCGACATCCGGGAAGTGAAAGAGAATAACTAGCCTTGTACCGATAAAAGGAGGAGTAGCAATGAGTAAAATAATTGATATAAAAAAAACAACAGTAAAGTTTCTTAAAGAGACGATCAATTGCGATGATGTAACTGTAATAAAAATTGAAAAAGTCAATGATATCTGGAAATCTGTTGCCGAGGTTTACGAAGATGATTCATTTTTGAAATCCATGAACCTGCCTCCGAAAAAGATACGCTTATTCTATCTTGTCAAGATCGATGACAAGCTTGAAATCCTATCTTTCGAACGTCATAATACCTTTGAAGAATCTTCAGGCACCGATGGTAATTAATCTAACGGATAGCTGCGATGATCAACGAACTGATATATGTGTATTGCATAGCCGTTAATCCTCCTGGGCTCATTGACGAATTGAAAGCCAGGGGCCTGAAGTCTATCGAAATTGGACAATTTAATGTTCTGATAAAAAATGTCCCTGAAATCGAATTTTCAGAAGAGAATCTGAAACAGAACATTGCAGATCTTCGGTGGCTGGAAGCCAACGCAAGGGAACATATCAATGTGATCGGAATGATCATGGGATATACTTCAGTGATTCCTTTTAAGTTTGGTACAATTTTTAAAACCCTTGAAAGCCTTGAAAAATTCATTTCGGTTTATTCCGGGTCCCTTCTTGAGAATTTCGAATTCATAAAAGGGAGAGAAGAATGGGCAGTAAAAATTTATTGCGACCGCAAAGCCCTGAGTAAACACATTGATGAACTTAGCGAGACTGCTGCTGCTTTGGAAAAACAGATCATGGCCAGTTCACCGGGCAAAGCATTTCTTTTACAAAGAAAAAAAGCCGACCTGATTGAAAATGAGCTGGACAGGATCTGCAAGGAACGCGGGCAATCCTATTTTAGTGAACTTGCGATATTGAGTGAGGCAAACAGCCTAAACAACCTTCTCCCAAAGGAAGTCTCAGGAAGAGATGATACGATGATACTTAATGCTTCATTCCTCGTCAACAGCGACAAAGTCTCTCATGTCAAAGACATATTCATAAAACTGGGGAGCAGGGAGGTGAATTCCTCTTTTCATATCGAAATAACCGGTCCCTGGCCTCCTTTCAGCTTTATCTCGATTAACGAAAAAACGCAATGAACGAAAATGTTATCGACCGTTCAAGAGATATCACAATCCTGGAAGTACTCGACAGGGTTCTGAACAAAGGTGTCATCCTTACAGGTGACATCGTAATTTCAGTTGCCGATATTGACCTGATCTACCTCGGTGTGAAATTAATGCTGAGTTCTGTTGAAACCATGGAGAAATTAAAATCAGGCATGCACTAATAGCTTAACAATGGGCAAGCTGATTTACACCATTATAAAAGCATCTGAAGAACCCAGGCAATTGACCAGGGTTCTGTCAGGCATGCACGGAATTTCTAATGCTGAATTTCTTGAGGTATCCTGTGAGGGCATTACAGCAGTGGTTTGCGATATTCAAAAGACAGGCATGGTTGCCGGCCATGCTTCTGCAATGGACTATGCAGGAGTGATTGAAAAATTGTCAAAGGATTTTACGCTGCTTCCGGTAAGGTTTGGTTCCATCATGGAAACCGACGATGACATCAGGAAAATGCTTTCAGGGAACCATTTGGAAATTAAAAAAAACCTGCTGAAGGTTGAAGGCAAGGTTGAGTTCGGTTTAAAGGTTTTTTGTGATACGGAAAAACTGAAATCCGCCCGGAACATTGAACCTGGGATGAAAACGAAAAGCGCCACTGAAGCAGGGGCTTTGCATAATAATTCGGTTTACCTGGATTATGTGAATAAAAAACTTACCGAGTACAGACTTGAGGAATCAGTGTTGTCGTACGTTAATTCTGTCATTGAGGAGATCACAGATTGTTTTGCCGGCTTTGAAGCAAGCGGGAAGTTCAACAAGATGGTCAGCCCGGCCAATATTATCGATGCCCTGTTTCTAATTAAAAAGGAGATGACAGCCGAATTGATCAGCGTGGTACAAGACCTTCAAACCCGGTATTCTGATCTCAATTTTATCCTGACCGGCCCCTGGCCTCCCTATAATTTTGTTGATATTACCATAAGCTGAAAGCTAAATGAGCGAAAACAAAATACTTTTTAGTACAGGCAATCTCGAAGGGCTTGCCGAAGATATAGGAAACATGACCAATACCGAAAGCTCAAAACTTAAGCTTCAGCCCGATAATGCAGATTCAGGCCTGGCAAAACTTGTACTGACCCTGGTCGAGCTCATACGGAAACTGGTTGAAAAACAGGCCATGCGAAGGGTTGACGGCGGTTCATTGACAGAGGAGGAAATTGAAAGGCTGGGAGAAACACTGATGAAACTGGAGCTGAAGATGGAGGAGCTCAAACAACACTTTAACCTTACCGACAGGGATTTAAATATAAATCTCGGTCCATTGGGTGATCTGATGTAACAACAAACCTAAAAACCTCACCAATGAAAACCCTGATTTACGTTCCCATTATACATTCCGGCGCCGACATGGGCTCTTTAGCTGAAGAAATGAATAGCAAAAGTGTGTCGGAACTGGGAGAAACTGTATGGCAGAAACACACCGAAACTGTAAACGCTTACTGGGATGCTATCGAAGCTTACTTTGAGAACCTCGAAATCTCAGTCAGATGGTTGAAAATATACCAGGATGGGCTGTTTGCAGATGGGGACATGGCAATGAAGATCATTGGAGAAGGTATAAAAGCGGGAAGTAAAAATTCGGAAGTAGTTTCACATCTCCTGAACCGCGGGGCAATTCTCATCAGGACGGAAGATTTTAACATGGTCAAGGCGGAATATGACGGAATCCAGTCTATACTGCAGTCAAAGAATAAATGGTTGAAACTTTTTCACCTGCTAAGATATAAGATTTTAAAACCTGTTCTTTTAAACCGGAGGGATAAGTATATCGCAGGCAGGATAAACTCTACACTTGAGAAAGGTGAAACCGGGATATTGTTTATCGGAGCTTACCATAATGTTGTGAAAAGGCTGCCGGGGGATATTGAGGTGATCGAGGTCAAAGAAATTGCGAAAATCAGGAAATACCAGAGGGCAATTCAATCTAAATCAAAAATCAGCAGTCAGCAGCTTGAACAACTTTCTGAATACATGATCAAAAAATGATTAAAATCTTAGCTATTGATGATAAGCCAAACAACCTGGTAGCATTAGCTGCGATATTCTCCGGTGCATTTCCGGATGCACAGGTAATTACAGCTTTATCAGGAAGCGAAGGTATTATTTTAGCCCATGCTGAAAACCCTGATGTGATCCTGCTTGATCTTATCATGCCTGTTATGGATGGCATTGAAACCTGCAGTATATTAAAAAAAGATAAGGTGCTTAAGCGTATCCCGGTGATCATGATCACTGCAAGCAGCACCGACAGCAGTACCCGGATTAAAGCCCTGGAGACGGGTGTTGAAGCTTTCCTTTCAAAACCTTTGGAAGAAGCAGCGCTGATTGCCCAGGTTTCTTCGCTCATAAGACTAAAAAAATCAGAAGACCAGGTGCGCCAGGAAAACAAACATCTTGCAGAACTTGTTCTGAAACGTACACTGGAACTGAAAGACAGCAACCAAGCTGCCAAATATTTTCTGGAAGAATTAAAAACAGTCATTCAACGTTGCAGGTCATTGGAGAAAGATCTTGTTCTGGCATTGAAAAAAACAGAGACCAGCGATAAGCTTAAAACGGCTTTCATGCATAATATCTCACATGAAGTGCGCACTCCCTTAAACGGGATCCTTGGTTTCAGCAGCCTGATCCTGCAACCCGATGTCAGCGATGAGGAGAAGACCACTTATTACTCGCTCATAAAAAGTAGCAGCGAGCGCCTGCTGAACACCATCACCAACTATATGGACATATCCCTGATCACTACCGGAACCATGGATGTGAAAATGAAACCTTTTGACCTGCCCAGGTCTTTTCAACAACTCTTTGATCAGTTTCAGCCCCTTTGCGCAGAAAAAAAACTGAAATTAACAGTTAAAACACCTTTAATTGCCGGAGCCAAGTTATTCCTGTCGGATCAGGAACTTCTGGAGAAAATTTTTTGGCAACTTCTGGATAATGCTGTTAAATTTACCAAAAAAGGGGAAATTTGCTTTGGATATGAAGTCAAAAAAGGGTTTCTGGAATTTTTTATCAGAGATTCGGGTATTGGTATCGGTTCGAAGTTTCTCTCCCTGATCTTTGAAAGTTTCACCCAGGAAGAGACCCTGAATGAAAGGGGGTACGAAGGCAGCGGGTTGGGATTGTCGATTGTACAGGGGTTAGTACAGTTGCTCGGCGGCAACATTCAGGTTGAATCTGAAAAGGGGTCAGGCTCATCTTTTATATTTTCCATCCCTGATAAATGGTCTGAAAACGATTTTAATATGACTGAAGCGACATCGATTCGAGGAAATCTCCAGGAGAACCCGGTTGTTCTTATCGTGGAAGATGATGAAAACAACCTTTTCTTCATGGAATCAATTCTAAACAGCTATAAGATAAATACCATTACTGCCGAAAACGGTAAAGAGGCTGTTGACAAATGCCATGAACATCCTGAGATAACCCTGGTGCTGATGGACCTGAGAATGCCGGTGATGGACGGGCTTGAAGCCACTCGGAAAATTAAATTGTTCAGAAAGGACCTTTCTGTAATTGCTGTCACCGCATTTGCAATGAGGGAAGATGAAAAGAAGGCCCTCGAGGCGGGTTGTGACAGTTACCTTTCCAAGCCCATAAACAAGGAATCCCTGCTGGGACAATTAAGCCGGTTCGGGGTGAAAATCTCCCGGTAAACAGGGACCGGGGGTACCTGCCTTGTAATCCTCAAAAAAAATGAAATTCTTATTTATTTGTTTGAGCAGGGAAATAAAAATCTCTGTATTTAATTGAATTTCAATTTAATACAGAGATTATCAGCGGAGAGGGGGGGATTCGAACCCCCGGTACAGTTTCCCGTACGACAGTTTAGCAAACTGTTGGTTTCAGCCACTCACCCACCTCTCCGGGTTTAACTGAAAACGGGCTGCAAAGATAGGAATTACCGCCATCACGGCAAAAAAAAATTATACCTTTGTATTAAACATTAAAAAACCTTGATATGGAAGGAAGAACTTTTGCTGAAAAGATTTTCAATGCTGAAAAAGGCGCCATTGTCTTTGCCAAACCCGACATTATTCTCTCCCACGACAACACTTCGAGTATTAGCAGTACATTTAAAAAAATGGGAGGGGAAAAACCCTTTAATCCCGATGCCCTGCTCATCACTCTCGATCACAATGCCCCCCCTACCAATTCAAAACTTGCAAACGACTATCAGGTTATAAGGGATCTCGTCGACAAATTCGGGATCAGGCAATTTCACGATGCAGGCGACGGCATTTGCCATCAGCTCATGTCATTATATGCCAGGCCAAAGATGATCATTGTCGGCAGTGACAGTCACACCAGTACTGCAGGGGCGTTCAACGCATTTGCAGCCGGCATCGACCGCACTGAAACGGCCGGTTTATGGAAACAGGGTGAGACCTGGTTCCGGGTGCCCGAATCGGTAAAGATCAGCCTCAGCGGGAAGCTGGGGAAAGGTGTTTACGCAAAGGACCTTGCTCTCTGGATCATCGGAATGATAGGCTCAAGCGGAGCCGATTACATGTCGATAGAATATCATGGCGAGGGCGTAAAGACCCTCAGTATTCCCGACCGCATGGTTCTTGCCAACCTGGCTTCAGAAATGGGTGCGAAAAACGCGGTCTTTCCTGCCGATGAAGTCCTCCATGCCTGGTTCGGCAAAGAAGTTGACGGCCTTTGGGCCGATGCCGATGCCACTTATCTCAGGGAAATCGACATTGACTTGAATGATATTTTCCCCGTGGTTGCTGCGCCTCATCACGTTGATAATGTAAAAGCCTTATCGGAAGTGCAGGGAACAAAGATCCATGAAGCTCTTATAGGCACCTGTACCAATGGCCGGCTTGAAGACCTGCGCGAAGCGGCCGGCATATTAAAAGGAAAGAAAGTCGCAAAATTCATGCAGCTGATTATTATCCCTGCTTCCAAAGAAATATTCAAGCAGGCCATGAAAGAAGGACTTATAGATATTTTCATGGATGCCGGGGCAAACGTACTCGCCTCATCTTGCGGGCCCTGTCTCGGAACCGGGCAAGGCATTCCGGCCGATAATTATAATGTGATATCCACGGCCAACAGGAATTTCAAAGGGAGGATGGGCAACAATGCCTCCAACGTTTACCTCGCCTCCCCGGCAACCGTGGCTGCTTCAGCGATTGCAGGGGAGATCAGCGATCCTCGTGGCATTAAGGCCGGCGACAAATTCCCGTATCACGCCCCCCAGAGCTCTAAAGTCGATATCAGGGAAGGCGAAGACCGTTTCTCCAACGGTAGCTGGAATTATGCCGATGTCGACAACCTCAATACCGACCAGATGTTCGCGGGGAACCTCACGTACAATGTACAGAGTTCAGAGCCTGAGAAGATCATGCCTCATCTGTTCAAGGGATTTGACAATAGTTTCTCCGACCGGATAAAAGCCGGTGATATCCTTATGGCCGGTGCCAACTTCGGCTGCGGGAGCTCAAGGGAACACCCTGCTGTAGGGCTTGCTTTTGCCGGTGTTAAAGCCGTGATCTGTAAATCGGTGAACCGTATATTCTACCGCTCGGCGGTGAACCAGGGCCTTCCCATCCTGCTTGTTCCCGAAGCTGTTGAAGCTTATAAACAGGGAGATGAAGTAAATATCGATTTCGAGAAAGGACTTGTGTTTATTGGCCAAAAACAATTCGGCTTTTCGGCCCTGCCCGGTAAACTCATGGAGATCTTCAAGGCCAAAGGGCTTGTGAATTATGTGAAAAATAAATGAAGAAAGCATTAAGCCTTGCACTTTTTTTTTCCGGTGCCGTAGCACTTATCCTGATTTTATTGTCTTTCTTCCCAAAGTACCAGGGATCGCTGATATTCCTGTTCGTTTTCCTACTCGGGGACCTGGTATTATGGTTCCTGGTAAGCAAACGGATCTTCAGCCTTAAACCGACAATAAGGTCATTGCTTACCTTCCTGTTCTGGCTGCCTGCTGCCAGCCTGGCAGGACTTGTATTCTTCGGGTTTTTCAGGCCTTTTATTTTTTGGGACAATACCGTCAAGGCTATACTGTTAAGCCTTCTGATGATGACTATTGCTGCAAAAATGATCCCCCTGCTTATTTCCCTCCTGGGGGGGGTGATCAGCCTGCTTGCTTACCGGCTGTTTAAGATAAGGGCGGCCTGGCTCAGGTGGATCGAACTAAGCGCCTGGATCACCGCGGGGCTTTTCTGGCTCACCCTGGGCCTGGGCATGATAACCTGGGTATATGAATTTAAAGTGACCAGGGTGGATTTCCCTTCTCCCAGGGTCCCGTCCTCATTTAACAATTTCAGGATCGTCCAGTTTTCCGACCTGCATCTCGGTAACTGGACCTGCCCTGAGAAACTAAAGGAAGCTGTAGACATGATCAATGAGCTTAAGCCTGACCTCATTGTTTTCACAGGCGACATGTTCACTTTTTCCACGGCCGAAGGCAAAGGATTCAGCCAATGTCTCAAACAGCTGCATGCCCCATACGGGATAGACGCTATCATGGGAAACCATGATTACGGGGATTATGTGAGATGGGAAAACACCCTGGCTAAAAACCGGAATCTTGAGGATCTGCATCGTTTTTACAAAGGCCTGGGGTGGAATCTCCTCCTGAACAGCTCAATCGCAATAAAATCGGGTGCCGACAGCATCAATATCATAGGGGTCCAGAACTGGGGAGCCAACAGAAGGTTCCAGCGTTACGGCGATATAGATAAAGCAGAAACAGGGATCAACAGATCGTGCTTCTGCCTGCTGCTTTCACATGATCCATCATACTGGGACAGCATCATCTGCAGGCAGCATCCCGAAATAGATCTTACTCTTTCGGGGCATACTCATGGGGGCCAGTTCGGTATCGAAAGCGGAGCCCTCAGATGGAGCATACTGTCCTGGTCCAATCCTCTCTGGGGAGGATTCTACACAAAAAACAAGGCTGGTTTCAATTCCAGCTTATATGTAAACAGGGGACTGGGCACCGTGGGATACGCAGGCCGGGTGGGAATAAAGCCCGAGATTACTCTCATCATACTGCATTCCATGAAGAAGAAATGAATCCTCCCCGACGCCCCTCCGGGCCAGGTTATGATACTAAAGACAGTGCTTCAGGGCGAAAATGTCTACAGAACAAACAAAAAAAGCCACACTTACTAATAAAGTGAACCTGCATGATCATAACAACTGTTTTAGTTGTAATTTGTTTGCGGTTTACTTCAAGTTGAAGCTAGATGAAATTGAATCTTAAAATAATGGGGCTGGTGGTGATGGTTACAGGGTTCCTGATAATCTCAACCCTTGCTTATCATTTTACCCGTGCAAAAGAAGAGAAGCTTTATAATTATGCCTACCGTGAGAATACATCCATAAGCATCCAAAGCATCCTTAAAAGCCGGGAGCGCTCTATGAACCGCAGCCTTGAAGACAATTCAGCCTGGGATCAGATGGTCGCCTTCATTAAGGACCCTGATTCGGTTTGGGCCGATGAGAACCTGGTTACATGCAGGCAAACATTAGACCTGGATCTGTTTCAGATTTACAATCTTGATCGGAAACTGGTATGGGCTATATATGATAAAGCAAGCCAGGCAGGGATGGGGCAACCACTCAGCGCGGAAGAACTGGAAAAGATGTTTCATGAAAACCCCACCTGCCATTTCTTTCAGGTTACCGATGCTGGTTTGCTTGAGCTTTACGGCTCCATCATCGTCCCCTCTACCGACATTGCAAGAAAGACAAGGGCCAGGGGATACCTTTTCTTTGGAAAACTTTGGGACCAGGGCACGATCTCAGATCTCGAAAATTCTTCAAACTCAATAATTTCATTGCACCCCCTGGAAGAAAACGGAAAAAAAATACCGGCCCACTCTATTGACACCGGATCATCGGAGATTTCAGTCTTCCTGAAAGATTTTACCGGCAATGACATCGCGAGGATTGATTTCATTTCTAAGGCATTTTTTAAAGCCGATACCCGCTGGTTCTATCTTTTTACACTTATTCCTGTTCTCCTCGCCGTTCTTGTACTGCTCATATTTTACCTGCTGATCACCAGATGGATCACCATTCCCATGCGAATTATCACCCACAGCCTCGACCAAAAGGATCCCCTTGGGCTGAACCGGATCGGTTCAGGCAATCCTGAATTTCGTTCTGTTGCAGTCCTGGTTGGTGAATCATTTGAAAACCGGAGAAGCCTGGAAATAGAAGTGAATGAAAGGAAAAAAGCGGAAGAACGGATTTTAAAATATGCAGATGAGTTGCAGGAAAGCAATATCAGCAAGGATAAGTTCTTTTCAATACTCGCCCATGACCTTAAATCACCTTTCCATTACCTGCTGGGTTATTCTGACCTGTTAAAGAATGAATATGTCACCCTGGGAGAAGAAGACAGGATGAAATTCATAGGGATCATTCATTCTAACTCCCAAAGGCTGTATAACCTTCTCGAAAACCTTCTTGAATGGTCGAGGATACAAACCGGAAGGATAGATTTCGAAATGGAAGTTTTTGACCTTGCAAGGGAGGTAAAATCATTGAGTGAAACAATCAAAGCATCAGCAGTTCACAAAAACATATCCTTTGAATACAGGATTTCAGACCAGGCGATAATCAAAGCCGACAGGAACATGATTCGTTCGGCCATTCACAACCTGCTCACCAATGCCATTAAATACACACCTGAAGCGGGTTCAATTTCCGTCAAGGTAAGCAGTGCCGACTCCCATGCTGAAGTAAGTATTGAAGACAGCGGGATAGGGATGAGCCCCGAAGAAGTGGCTAAATTATTCAGGATTGATGTTTCTATGTCAAGGCCGGGGACAAACAAAGAGCCAGGCACAGGGCTGGGGCTGATCCTTACGAAGGAATTTATCGAGAAAAACGGCGGAAGCGTTTTTGTAGCAAGCGAACAAGGTAAAGGAAGTATTTTCAGGGTTACTTTGCCCTTGTATAAGGCTTAAGTTCACACTCGAACATATCGCAGCAGTTTTCACAAACCCGCTTAAAAACCTTAAAGTTCAGAAGCTCGATTTCAGGGCTTTCATACCCCGGCTTCACAGGTTCTTCGCGCATAAGGTCGGTACTCAGGTACTTTTTATTGCAATCGGCAAATACAGTCACGACTTTCGTTTCAGGTCCCATCTCATTCTGAATCTGAAGGGCTCCGAGGAAATTAGCGCCTGAAGAAATACCTACAGCCAGGCCGAGTTCCCGTGAAAGTTTCTGAGCCATGATGATCGAATCGCCATCGGGTACGGCAACGATACGGTCCAGTTGGTCCAGTTTTATCAATGCCGGGATAAATTCGTCGGAGATGCCCTGGATACGGTGAGTCCCGACTTTATGGCCGGTCGACATGGTAGGCGATTCAGCAGGTTCGAGCGGATGAATTTTAATCTTTGGGTTCACCTTCCTGAGAAACCTCCCCACCCCCATCACGGTGCCCCCGGTTCCAACACCGGCCACGAACGCATCAGGGGTTACACCATGAAATGTAAGCTGTGACCAGATCTCCGGCCCGGTGGTTTTCTCATGAGCTTCGGCGTTGGCTTCATTCGAGAATTGCTGTGGCAGGAATATGTTTGGCTCCCTGGCAGCAATCTCTTCCGAAAGCCTTATACTTCCCAGGAAGCCCCCTTCGGCCTTTGAGATCGGGATAATTTCCGCCCCAAGGCTTTTGATAATATCCACCCTTTCCTTGCTCATCCAGTCGGGCATGATGATGCGGACTTTGTGCCCCAGGGCCTTCCCGATGGCCGAGAAAGCAATGCCCGTGTTCCCGCTTGTGGCCTCAACTATGGTATCTTCCTTTTTAATGCGCCCTTCATGATAGGCCTTTTCCAAAATATAAAGGGCCATCCTGTCTTTTATGCTACCGGTAATATTATAATGCTCTGCCTTAGCGTATATTGTCCGTTGCTTTCCTTTGTAGTTAAAATTGATGACAAGCAGGGGGGAATTCCCGATAAGCCTCCAGAGATCTTTGAATCTTAAACGGAATTCGTTGTCGACGTGGATATTCATACATGGCATAGGAAAGGACTATAAAAATAAATTCTTTGGAAAACAAAGGCAAAAATAAGGATTTTCTCTTACCTGGCCTTTGAAACCTGGATGAAGGTAACTTCTATATCACCCCCCTGGGGATAAAGGCTGATATAATCATTGTCTATGCGGTACCATGCGTCCTGTTCCCTTACACTGATCAGCCTTTCGTTCACTTTTCCATCAATACTGAGATTCCTGATCACAACACCGCCAGTAAGTGTCTTATCTTTCCCGTAGCGGAGCAAAACACTGAAAGGTTTTGCCGAAAGGTTCCTGAGCTTGATATAAATGAAATTGTCTTTCCTTGCTGCAATGTTCAAGGGCATAAAGCTGAACTTCTTTTCATCGTTCGAATTAATGGTGACCGGGCTGCCCAATACATCGGCAATCGCGTTCTCTGAAATTGTTTTATGTATCCTCGCAATCATTTCCTTCGGATAATTCTCCATCGGGAGGAAGGCAGCCGCATCTGAATATGCGTCGATGGCCTTGTCAAATTCAAAGCCGTTATAGAATTTATCAGCCTCTGCAATGGCTTTATCGTATTTCCCTTTATTGGCCCTGTAAAGACTGTCGATAACAATACCTACCCGGCCAAGCCGGTCCTTTGCATATTTGTCATCGGGGAACAGGGCCACAGCCTGCTGCAGGTATTCCCTGGCCTTGCCATAATCCCTGCTCCCAAAAGCATTGTCGCCTTTAACCACGAGATCATCAAATGTTTTTTTCCGGCCCTGGACTTCGGTCAGCTTTTTATTGATCTCATCGATCTTGTTTTTCGGATATTGCTCGTTGGGCTTAATGGTCAGCGCGTTTTCATATTCAGTCCTCGCGTCCTCGTATTTCTTTTCAAACAACATCTGGTCTGCCTTAGCCAGGGAAGCTTTAAATGCATCATCCCTGGCTTTCATTTCGGCAAGAATGTTATCGATTTCTTTAATCCTGTCCTGAGGATATTGCTCTCCCGCTTTGATGCCTAGGGCTTTTGAATATTCAGCCTTCGCCTGGTCATATGATTTGGCAGCCATTAACTGGTCGGCCCTGGCCACAGAAGCTTTGAAATTGCTTTCAACCATGGCCTTCTGCCTTGAAACATCGGCCATTGTCTTGTCTATTTCACTTATTTTGGTCCTGGTGTAAAGGTCATCCGCCTTAAACTGCAATGCTTTCTGATACTCTGCTTTAGCCTCCTCAAACGATTTGGCTGCAAGCAATTTATCGGCGTTGGAAACAGTCACGGCATAAGCACTGTCGCGTGACTTTCGTGCCCCAATATCGGCCAGGGCCTTTTCAATTTCAGCAATCTTTGTTTTCGGATAAGTTTCAGAGGGTTTTATCGCGGAAGCCTTTTCATATTCCGACCTGGCCTGGTCCAAGGTTTTTCCCGATAATAATTTATCGGCATTTGCAATAAGGCCCGAATATTGGGCATCCAGGGCTTTTTGTTTCTGGATGGCCTCATTTATGCTGTCAATACTGGCAATCCGCTGTTTCGGAAGGATCTCGGCAGGTTTAAGTGTCAATGCTTTTTGGTATTGGGCTTTTGCTTCAACCCAGGATTTTGCTGTAAAGAGTTTCTCTCCAGCTGCCAGCATACCTGAGTACTGATCGTCCAATGCCTTTTGCCTGGCAATTTCTTCGAGTATCCTGATGATCTCCGCAATTTTAGTACCGGGGTATGCTTCGCCTGGTTTGATTGCCAATGCCGCGGTATACTGGGTTTTAGCTTCGGCATACGATTTTGAAGACAGCAGTTTGTCAGCCGTGGTAACCGCATCCATGTATTGCTTGTCAATCGCCTGCTGTTTGGCCAGGTCTGCTAAAGCAGTATTTATTGCAGACAGTTTTTCTTTTGGATAGGCTTCATCAGGCTTTAAAGCAGAAGCCTGGGTGAACGGGGCTTTTGCCTGTGCATATTGGTTCAGCGTCAGAAGCGAGTCCCCGTTTTTTATTGCTGCAAGGTAATCCCCATCGAGTTTCTTGAGGCGTGCTATTTCGGCAAGCGCTTTGTCAATTTCCAGGATCTTTGTTTTCGGATAAGCTTCCGAAGTCTTAAGGGCGGATGCTTTCTGGTACTCAGAACGGGCCTGGTCATAGGTTTTAGACCCCAGCAGTTTATCGGCATTTGCAATGGTTGAAGCGTACTGATCATCCAGGGACTTTTGTTTCAGGATCACCTCTGCAATGCTGTCAATGCTTGTTATTCTCTTTTTAGGAAGAATCTCGGCGGGTTTCAATGCCAGGGCTTTCTGGTACTCGGGTTTAGCCTGCTCCCACGACTTTGAAGCGAACAACTTTTCGCCGGAAGCAATAAGACCTGCGTATTCACTGTCAAGGGCTTTCTGTTTTGCGATCTCCTCCAGTACCTTGTCGATCTCTGCAATTTTAGTTCCCGGATAGGCTTCCCCGGGCTTTATGGCCAGTGCAGCCGTGTATTGGGCCTTGGCCTCGGACCAGGATTTGGCGGCCAATAGTTTATCGGCTGCTGCTACTGCAGCGAGATACTGTTTATCCAGGGCCTGCTGTTTGGCCAGGTCTGCTAAGGCAGTATTGATTGCAGCCAGTTTTTCCTTCGGATAGGCTTCATCGGGCTTTAATGCGGAAGCCAGGGTAAACGGGGCTTTTGCCTGTGCATACTGGTTCAACGTCAGAAGCGAGTCCCCTTTTTTTATTGCTGCAAGGTAATCCCCATCGAGTTTCTTGAGGCGGGCCACTTCGGCAAGCGCTTTGTCAATTTCCTGGATCTTTGTTTTCGGATAAGCTTCAGAAGGCTTGAGGGCCGATGCTTTCTGGTACTCTGAACGGGCCTGGTCATAGGTTTTGGCTGCCAACAGTTTATCGGCGTTTGCTATGGTCCCGGTATATTGCTCTTCAAGGGATTTTTGCTTTAATACCAGTTCCCCAATGCTGTCGATGCTTGATATCCTCCGTTTCGGCAGGGCTTCTTCAGGTTTCAGCACCAGCGCCTTTTGAAACTCTGTTTTTGCCAGGTCCAGCGACTTTGCCCTGAACAGTTTTTCGCCTGATGCCATAATGCCGGCATATTCATCGTCGACCGCTTTCTGTTTGGAGATTTTCTCCAGTACCTTGTCGATCTCTGCAATTTTAGTTCCCGGATAGGCTTCCCCGGGTTTTATGGCCAATGCAGCCGTATATTGGGCTTTGGCCCCGGACCAGGATTTGGAGGCCATCAGTTTATCGGCTGCTGTTATTGCAGCGAGATACTGTTTATCGAGGGCCTGCTGTTTGGCCAGGTCTGCTAAAGCAGTATTTATTGCAGTCAGTTTTTCCTTCGGATAGGCTTCATCGGGCTTTAATGCGGAAGCCAGGGTAAACGGGGCTTTTGCCTGTGCATACTGGTTCAACGTCAGAAGCGAGTCCCCTTTTTTTATTGCTGCAAGGTAATCCCCATCGAGTTTCTTGAGGCGGGCCACTTCGGCAAGCGCTTTGTCAATTTCCTGGATCTTTGTTTTCGGATAAGCTTCAGAAGGCTTGAGGGCCGATGCTTTCTGGTACTCTGAACGGGCCTGGTCATAGGTTTTGGCTGCCAACAGTTTATCGGCGTTAGCTATGGTCCCAGTATATTGCTCTTCAAGGGATTTTTGCTTTAATAGCAGTTCCCCAATGCTGTCGATGCTTGATATCCTACGTTTCGGCAGGGCTTCTTCAGGTTTCAGCACCAGCGCCTTCTGGTACTCGTTTTTTGCCAGGTCCAACGACTTTGCCCTGAACAGTTTTTCCCCGGAAGCCATAAGTCCGGCGTATTCATTATCAGTGCGCTGCTTATCCAGAGCCTGCTGTTTGGCCTGCTGCAACTCCATCTCCTTCTTCCGGGCTTCTTCCGACATTAAGGCTGCCTGTCCTGCAACAAGGGGCCTGACTTTCTCCAGCATCTCTTTCGGATAGCTTGCGCCGGGTTTCACATCCAGGGCATAGGTGTAATAATCTCTGGCCCTGAGAAAGTCTTTGCCGATATAAAAGCTGTCGGCCAGGCTTATATATTCATCGAATTCCTTTTGAGTCTTTGCCCCCTTAGCCAGCAGTCCATCAATTTCGGCTATTTTATTTTTTGGATAAGGCTGGTCAGGCTTGATCTTTGATGCACTTTCATAGTCCTTCCTTGAAGCGATATATGATTTGCCTGAAAAGAGCTGGTCGGCACTGGCGATAAGTTTAATATAGGCCTCATCCCTGCTTCTCTGGGCCGCAATCAGGGGTGTGAGCTCGGCAATCCTGTCCCTGGGATATTTTTCCTGCGGTTTGATTTTCGAAGCTTTCTGGTAATCAAGCAGGGCCGGCTGCCAGTTCTTTGAATTGTAATACTGGTCGGCACTTCTGATCGCCTCTGCAAACTCACCTTCCTGCAACTGCCGGTCTACCTTCAGTTTTATGATCTCATTGATCTTCTCTTTAGGATATTGTTCCCCGGGAAGCAAACGCGAAGCATTCTGGTATTCCTCGCTTGCCCGGTCCAATTCCCCGGCTTGAAAAAGCCTGTCAGCATTTGCAACGGCAACATCATAAAGGGTATTCTGAGCCTTCTGGGACCTCAGCAGGTCCATGGTCTTCCTTAGTTTAGCCTTTGCAGAGGAGTCGTTTGGAAAAGTATTCAAAGCCAGCTGGTAATAAGCCTTTGCATTCAGATAGTCTTTCTTTTGAAAAGCGGCATCCCCGGCACTGAGTGATTTGTCAAATTCGGGTTGCTTGTTCTTTTTTTCGGCAATTACACCCTTCAGCTGGACGATACGCATATTGACCGTCTTATCGGTCGGCTTCAGTTTCTGGGCTTTCTCGAGCTCCCCGAGACAATCCTCAAACTTATTCGAAGTAAAAAGCACATCCGCCCTTTGCATCAGGTTGTTAAATGCGCTGTCGGGGGAAGGGGGTTTGACTTTTGCCAGGGTATCTCCCGTCTCATTCATTTCCCGGCTGCCCCGGGGAAAATCAAAAAGGGAAGGCCCGGATATAGTATAGGCGCCAAAGGCAAAAGCCGCCAGTGTAGCTAAAAAAAAGATATAGGGTAAAAACTCAGCTCTCCGGGGATGTAATTTCATGCAATAACTTCAGTTTTAATCGGAATAAATGATCCTGGCATAGGATAACGCAAAAATCAGGAAATAATTTTACTTCATTGAATTATCACACCATCGCGGATCGTCAGCTTTCGGTCGGCCATTCCTGCAAGTTCAGTATTATGGGTAACAATCACATAGGTCTGGCGGAATCTCTCCCTTAAACTGAAAAAGAGTTTATGCAGTTCCATTGCTGAATTGCTGTCGAGATTACCCGATGGTTCATCGGCGAGGATCACACCCGGGTCATTGATCAATGCCCTTGCGATAGCAACTCTTTGCTGTTCGCCTCCCGATAATTCCGAAGGCCTGTGTTTAAGGCGCCCCGAAAGGCCAAGTATA